>Ga0164318_10000375_pt1 | contig 32862 bp, 26 predicted proteins | sample GuaBasSedimGuay9_FD_113734 | JGI IMG/M metagenome (GOLD analysis project Ga0164318, IMG submission 113734) | Subseafloor sediment microbial communities from Guaymas Basin, Gulf of California, Mexico - Guay9, Core 4571-4, 0-3 cm | ecosystem: Environmental > Aquatic > Marine > Hydrothermal vents...
ATCTGCCTCGCGAATTACCTGCTTAGGAAGTCTACATACAGCTGATATCTGCCCAAACTTGGGATTCGCTACCATAATATTTCTTTCATATGAATTTGTAATCGATTTTTGAATTTTAGCGAGTTTCGCATATTTTATCTTGTTTTTTACAGATAAAGGATAACCAAAAATATCCATGTTATTATTTGAAATTAAAGTTCTATAACCATGGTTATTATAAAATGGCTCATTAATCCTTTTATTTTTTATATCATCAGCAGAAAAAATACGATTTTCACTCATAGATAACATAGGGCCTTTTACAACACCACAATTTTCACAAACATAAATGCCCCTATATAAAATTATATTTGGATTATCACAACATTTTTCATCAAAATCAGAAGATTTAACATCTGGCTTAAATTCTATATCTGTATTAATTCTAAATTCCATCTTTTTATATTCTAAATCTTCAGCCATCAAATTTATTATACACCTTAGAAATCTATAATATTTTTAAACTAAGGTTCTAAATCCTTTAAATTATAAATTTCATCCTTGATCTAATGATAATAAAAATCAATGGTTCTATTTAAATATTATGAAGAATTTTGGGAAATAACTATGTTATACAACTAAACATTGCGACATAACTTTGTTATACCAAAAAACCTTTTTTTATTATTTCATATTCGTTGCGACATAACACCGCCATATCGTAAAAAATTAAAATAACTTCAATAATTTTAGTTTTTATTAAAAAAATTTTTAAGAATAAGATATCAATATTTTTCTTAAAATAGATTCAAATTTTAGTTTTTTCCTAATAATTTCTTTTGATTTTAATGTAGTCTTTTATAATATCTGATATATTTTGCTTTTTACCCATATTTTTTTCTAATATTAATTATATTTTGGTATATTTTTTTGAATAGACTTTTACTTATTATTAGTCATGACTTTATTTTTTTAAACCCCGCATTTTACGTAAAAAAATCAAGAAAAATTCATTTTACAGATTTTTTTATTATTTTTAAAATAAGTCATATTTTTATTTGATGAATGTTTATTCAAATTAATAACATTGGTTAGATCAATCATCGTCAAATTAATCGCCTAATATAATTATATTGAGGCATGGTATGTTGGTATTCAATATAGAAGAGTTGGAAAGAATTGCCGAAAATCACCTACAAACGAAAAATTACTTGAACTGCGCGCAAACGCTTTCTTTAATTGCTGATTTTTTTATAAACAAGAATGATGAAGAAAAATACAATTTTTATTATCAAAAAATTTTGAATTGTTTTAAAATATCCGCTGAACAGGAAGATATCGACTTTATGGAAGCAGCTGAAAGATGGTGTGGAGCAGCGTGTTTGGCAAAAGACATTGATTTAAATGAGTATAAAAAGTGCGTAAATAAAATGGTCGAATCTTTGGAGTCTGCAGCATTAAATGCATTAAAAAAAGAAAATTATAATGATGCTGGTGAATATTATCAACAAGCTGGCAAATATATCAAAGATGAATTAGATGATAAAAAATTTCAGAACTTTTTTAAAAAAGCTATTGAATGCTATTCAAAAATAATTAATGTAAGAATAAGTCCAGATCAAAAGGAAGAATTAGCAAAATTTTATATTAAAATTGCTCGACTTTATGAAGAATTGGACGACCAGGCAAATGCTTTAAATCTATATAATGAAGCTATCCAAGCAATTGAATCAAATAAAATAGTCTCTTCCTATGAACTTTTGGCAAAAATCTATAATTATAAAGCAAAATGTTTACAAAAATATCCTGTCGAAAAAGTCGACCCTGAGGATTTAATATTAAAATCAATAAATTATCTCAGTCTAGAAGCTGATAGAAATTTGGAATTAAAAAATTACTTGAAAGCTGCTGAAAATCTTTGTCTGGCAAATAATTTATACGAAAAAATACAAAAGAAGGAATTAAATATTAAAAATTTAATCATAAAAGAAGCAAATTGTTATAAATATGTCGCTGATATGTTAAAATCGAACGGCGATATATTACAAGCTGCGAAATTTGAGAGAGATGCTGCTTTTTGTTATTATAAATTAAATGACCATAATAAAGCAATAAAATTACTATTAATAACAGCTGAACAAATGGAAAATGAAAAACAATATTTAATATCAGCTGAAAATTATCGTGATGCCAGTTTAGTATATGATCAATTAAAGGATTATATTAATTGTGGTGAATGTGCATTTAAAGGTGGGAATCTCGCGAAAATTGGTGGCGACGAATATAGTGCACTTGAAAATTTCAAGATTGCATTCAATTGTTTCAGTAAAATAGGGGAAAAAGACTTAATTCATAAATGTAAAAAAGAATTAACTAACTGTTTATCCAAAATTGCAGAAGGAGAAATTGAAGTAAAAAATTATCACTTAGGGGGAACTTATTTGTTTGAAGCTGCTAAGTATGAAGACAATGAAGACCTTTATAGGTCATATCTTGGGCGGTCGTTGGATTCCTATTTGAAAGCTATTGATATAGCTATTGATGATTCAAACTATTTTATTGCAGCTTATTCTTTATGTTGTGCAGGACTCGTGATGGTCCTATTAAATCGAACAAATGACATAATCAATATACTAAAGGAATATCCTGAATTAAATAATGAACGATATACCTTATTTCTTAACGACTTTGTAAATTCTATATTAACTAAAGATATATCTAATCAAAAATTAAAAAATATCAAAGAAAAATACTATAAGCTTATTTCAAATTCTAATGAAATTCAAAACCTTGTTTCTTTAATAGAACAGCGCGTTGGGGAAAATTAAACCACAAATTTTTGGGGGGAAATTTTAGTTAACTATTTTAATTAAAATTATTTAAAATAAATTATATTTGAATAATAATAATTATTTAATAAATTTCAAAAATCATTATTTGAAGTATTATTTTTTATTTGGTTAAAAAACAGCTTTAATTAAAAAGGTGAGTAAAATATCGGAAATATCTGACAAAAAGAAATTTAAGATTGTAAAAAAAGATTTATTAGTCGGACTTAAATATGCAAGGACTCTTGACGAGATAATTGCATTATTAAAAAGAAAAATTAGAGAATTGACATAATGGAAGTTTTAAAATATGTTATCTGATAGAAAAAAATGGGCATTGGTAAGAAAACAATTGTATGTTGCAATTAAAAAAGCTCGGTCATTAGATGAAATTATTTCCATATTAAAAGACTGGTATGCAGAATTAACAGATTCGGATAGTGAAGACTCAATTCCCCATATAAATGTACAAATTAACCCTTCAGTTGAAAAGGCATCAGTACCTTCAGAAACTACTTCTGAAATGTTCGAGGCTCCTGAAGAATTTAAAAGGGAAAATTTAGAAGAGAAAGTTGAATTAATAACATGTCCCCATTGTGGAGAAAAAATTGAATATACTCAAGGGACTGTCTTTTGTCCAAATTGTGGTATGCCCATAGATTAATACATATATTCTGGTAGAGTATTCAAAATTCTTTGAATTCGCTGGGCTAAATCATTATTACCTGTTTGTTTGCATATTTCTAAACCTTTTTTTAATGTATCTTCAGCTTTATTGTAATTTTCAATTGTTATTAAAGCTGAACCTAAATAATACAAGATAGTAGCTCGTTCAGATATAATTTCTGGGTCATTTGAATTTTTAGTCATTTGAAATGCTTTTTCCAATGTTTCTATTACTTCATTGGGGTCTCCGAATTTACTTGTGGCTATTGGAAGGTAAAAATTTCTGATATCTTCTATGGAATATATTTTTTCAGGTAATTTATCTTTTGTAATCTTTTCAGTTTCAGATTTAAAAGCTTCTATAGAGTCTATTTTTGCAAGTTCAATTAATTTGTCAATGAAATCTCGCGGGTCCTTTTTTATTTCCTTTAATTTTTTATCAAGTTCATTTAAATTATTGACAAGAAAAGAGTTGGATGCTTTATTTGCAATAAGAAGTCCCTTTTTAATAAATTTCTCAGCTGCAGAAAAGTTATTTATATAAATATTTATAAGCGCAGAATAATAAAAAATAAGTGTCCTGAATGTAGTATTATTCATTAAATCTTTTACATCAATTACCTTTTTAATTCTAAGCAGAGCATCATCAAAATGTTGACTTGTTATATCCGTTTTTATCGTATCAAAAAATTTATATATTTTCTCTATTTTTAACGCCCCATTTATACTTTTAATAAATATAGACGATAATAATATACAATTGGAGAACTCAATTATATAATTTTTTATTTTTTCATTTCATAAATTCTGAAGAAAAATTTGAAAATTGATTTTTATTAAGTGATAATATTTTGAATTGTTTAATTATTATTTAAATTGTATAACCATACCGGGCAATTCTTCGGTGAGTTTTCCTTCGTCCATCACAACTTTTCCATTTACAATGACCTTATGGATACCTTTTGGAAATGATATAGGGTTCTGGTGTGTTGCTGTATCAATAACTGTATCTGGGTCAAAAATAACAATATCTGCTTTAAAATCTTCTTTTATTATTCCTCTATCATCAATAGAAAATTTTTTAGCAGGGAAACCTGTCATTTTGTAAATTGCTTCTTCAAGAGAAATAATTTGTGATTGGCGGGCGCACCTACCTAAAATCCGAGGATAAGTACCTAATACTCTGGGGTGAGGTTTTCCCACATTTGGACATAAATTATCCGTTGAAAACATTAAATATGGTGATTTCATGAGTTTAATTACATCTTTTTTTTTCATTAAGAACATTGAGATTAATATAGCACCTTCTTCCTCTCTTAATAAATTTAAAGTTGCATTATATATATCAACGCCTGGGTATAACGTGTTAATGACATTTTCTAATGTTTTTCCTTCAAATTCGTGTTTATACTTCATGGACGTAATTATCACTTTTTTCTGTAATTTGTCCATTATCAGTTTCATCCAGACCATTTTTGGGATAAACCGTAGAAACCATGGAATACCGACCATTTTCCACAATGTATTTTTAAACTCATTAATTATTCGTTTTCTATTTACGGGTGATGTAAGATTTTGTCTAAAAGCTTTATCGCCGCCATCAAATACCCAAGGTTGTAGTAATCCACTCAATACGCTATTTGCAGCTGTATATGGGTACATATCTCCGTTTACATCTACACCGAACTCTCGTGCATTTTTAATCATTTTATTTATTTTTTTTATGATATATTTTGTAAATATACTACCTGCAACTTTAACATGTGAAATTTCGACAGAAGCACCTGTACTTTTCCCAATTTCAAGAGCTTCATTTATAGCTTTTATAATACCTCTACCTTCATCTCTAATATGAGTGGAATAGATTCCACCATATTCACCGACCACTTTAGTTAATTCAATTAATTCATTTGTTGTTGTTATGGAGCCTGGTGGGTAGATCAAACCTGTGGAGATACCAAAAGCTCCATCTTCCATTCCTTCTCGGACTATCTGTTTCATCTGTTTTAGTTCATCATCGTTAGGCTCTTGGTTGTCCATTCCCATTACATATACTCTAACATTACCTTGAGGAATTAAAAACCCAATATTCAGTGTGCAACCATTTTTATTAATGTAATTCATAAAATCACTAATTCTATTAAAGAATTCAATATTTAATGACCCTAAAATAAACGAAATATAATTTTGGTAGTAATTTCTCACTGTTTCATTCATTGGTGCGAGTCCAATTCCACAATTACCAACAATTTCTGTAGTAATTCCTTGCATAATACTATATTTAGCGTATTTGTCTAACAAATATGAAAAATCAAAATGAGAGTGGACATCTATGAACCCCGGGCAAACAACTTTTTTACTTGCGTTAATCACCAAATCAGCAGTTTCTGAAGTATTACCGGTTTGAATATTAGTAATTATTCCTTTATCTATTAGTATATTCCCAGAGAACCTGTTATTCCCTGTTCCGTCTATGATTATTCCATTTTTTATTAGAATATCGGTCATATTTTCAACCTATATTCGATAAATATTAAGTGAAATCATATTCATCAATATAATATAAAAAAATTTAGTATCAAATAAAAATTAAAAAGTAAAAAAAATTGAATAAAATTAGACATGAATTTTTTTGTTTTTTTAGCTGGACTTTTTTTGTTTTTTTAATTCTTTTTGTAATAAAGCTCTCCTCATGACTTTTCCAACTGGTGTTTTTGGTATCATTCCTACAAATTCTACAATTCTTGGCCATTTATAACCAGCCATTTTTTCTTTAGCCCAATCGATGATTTCTTGTTCAGTAATTTTACCTTGATATTCAGGTTTCAATTTAATAAAGGCTTTAATTTTTTCTCCGACAATTTCATCTGGGTCTGGGACGCCAATAACTGCACATTCAAGAACTGCTGGATGCTCATAAAGTGATTCTTCAACTTCCGCCGGTAATATTCGGTATCCTTTATATTTTATTTGTTCTTTTGTCCTGCCTACTATATAAAAAAAGCCTTTTTCGTCCATATAAGCTATATCTCCAGTTCTTAGCCAGATATTTCCGTTCTCGTCTTCAACAAGTGTATCTTTTGTAGCTTCAGGATTTTTCCAATAACCTTTCATAACTTGAGGGCCTCTTATTAATAATTCACCGCGTTCTCCGACTTTCAATTCAGTAATATAATCTGGGGGTTGGACTATTTTTGCGTCAGTGTCAATTATTGGAAAACTAATACTCTCTGGATTAATATCTTCCCAGCAGGCAGCTACTGTGCACATGCAAGTGACTTCTGTGAGGCCATATGCATTTACTACTTTTAATCCTGTTTTGTCATGCCAAATTTTTGCTACTTTTGGCGGGAGGGCAGCAGCTCCGGATGCGCTAAATTCCAAGGACGAAAGGTCGCTTTTTTTAAAGTTTGGATGGTTAATTAAAAAATTGTACATTGTGGGAATACCCGAAAATGTCGCAAGTTTATATCTATCTATCATTTTAAGGACTTCCCCAGCATCAAAACTAGAATAAATTATCAAGCTAATCACTCCTAACACGCATGAATTAAGGACAAAAAAACCCATTCCATGACATAGTGGATTACAAGTTAATGACCTCACTTTTCCCAATTCTGCGAGAGTCTCTTCAACTGAGCCTCTCCATGAACCAGCAACACCTGTATATAAAAATTGAAACGAATTTGATAGAATATTTGAGTGCGTTAACATAACGCCTTTTGGGAGACCTGTCGTCCCACCTGTAAATAATAGTGCACCCAAATCCTCCTTAATATTAATATTGACCTTTGGAAATAATGGGCGATACTTTTCAAGCAGTTTTTTAATAGTTATTTCATCAGGTTTGTCTGATGATATTTTAATTATATTTTCAACATTTGCTTCTTTACATGCGCGTTTTACTGTTCCAAATAATCTCTCATCCGTAATGAAAACTTTTATTATTCCCGATGAATTAACAATATGAGCAACTTCCTTTTTTTTCAATAACGGATTTACAGGAATTAGGATACCCCCTGATTGACTTGAGGCATAAACTGCAAAAATATATTCTGGACAATTTGGAGTCATAATTGCTATTCCATCGCCTTTTTTAATTCCAAATTCGTTCATAAATACATTTGTTAATACATCTACATAATAGGAAGTTTCATAAAATGTATATTTATCATTAGTCTGGGGAAAATGCATCATTATGTTATTGGGGAAATCTAACGCGGATTTTTTTAATAAACAATGAAAACCTTCAAGTTCTGGATATTTTAAAGTTTTTGGGATATAATCTGGTCTATTTTTAAGCCAAGGTCTACCCGGTCTGACCCATGGACTTTCATGGTCAAAATCTGCTACTTCCAGGCGATCATAATCACATCTTTCTTCATTAGACAAACGAATTCACCCTTACAAAATAAAAATTAATTTGATTAGTATTATTGAATTTTTATTAAAAATTTAATTAATTAATTTTATTAATAATAAATATTAAATAGATTGATAAATTTAACATTTGAAGATTTATTATTATTACTAATAATTAATTAAAGAAATCATTAATCAACAAGGCGTTTTTATAAAATGAATCAAGAAATTGACCATAATTCTGAATCAATAAAGTCTATATACCACCAAATACAGGGATTTTTTAAGAATCCATTTGATTATAAATTAAGCCTTAAATCATTATCCTGGTATTTAATAGCTTTAGTAAGTTGTTATTTAATTTCAAGTTTATTTCATGGTAGTATAAATATTCCAGTTAATATAAGTGAACTACCAAATGGTGCTGGACAATTTTTTCCGTTTCCCTTACCTGATATAATCGAACTTATTTTTATGGGTCCAATATTCACTCTAATCTATTTTATTATAATGAAAATAATGATAAAAAAAATTAAGATTGAAAAAAAGCGAGATTCTTATATTTCAGAATTTTTGGAGCTTATAAGTATTTTATTAGTGGGAATATTGGTAGCTGGACATTTTATCCATGTAACTTATAACTATGCAAGTCATCTTTATGATTTACAATTTGGTGGATATGATACTTCTAATTTATTTTTATTTTTATATTGGTCTGACGAATGGTTAGGACATCATCTTATTCATTTTGCATTTTTTTTCCAGATAATTTTATTTTTAATAGTTGAATATAAGCTTAACGATCATAAAATTATGAGTTGGGACGAAATCGCTCTTTCTGTTTCATTAGGGATTGGTCTATTTATTTTATTGGGATGGGCTACTTATGAAGGGCAATGTACTTTTCCATTAATGCTACTTTGCTTCATTTTATTAATTGTAGAAATAATTATTATTTTAATAAAAAGGTTAAACCCACTAAGATTTCCTCTTATTTTCATTACAATGATCTCAAATATAATTGTAGTCGGATTCTATTTTTTCTGGATATTTAGTTATGGAATTAAACCATATTATCCTTTTATATATCAGCCGTCCGAGTTGAGCAATTACTTTGACCCGGTAAATCATTTATTAGAAATTTTTATTATAATTGCAATAATTTATTTATCTCTTTTTACAATAAAATTTATCAAAAATTATAAAAAGAAGGACTTAAAAAATGAACCCAAATGAAATTTTAGAATTAATGAAAAATAGGCGGTCAATTAGAGAATATACGGATACACCGATATCTAATGAAGATATTAATATGATATTAGAAGCAGCTCGATGGTGTCAAAGTGGGAGTAATAAGCAGCCATGGCGATTTATTGTGATTAAAAATAAAAATATAATAGAAAAACTTGCAAAATTAGCTAAATATGGCCACTTTGTTAAACGAGCTCCTGTTGTAATTGCCGTTGTATCTAATAAAAAAGTATCACCAAAATGGTATATTCATGACTCTTCAATGGCAGCTCATCAAATTTGTCTAATGGTATCTGCTCTGGGATTGGGCACTTGTTGGATAGGGAGTTTAGACCGTGATAAAGGTGCAGAATTATTAGGTCTCTCAAAAGATGAATTTCTCACAACAATTCTACCTATTGGACACCCCCAGAAAATTCCTAAACCAACACCTCGAAAACCATTAGAAAAAATCGTTTCTTATTTAGATTAGTGGTGCAAGTTAATTAAAAAACTGTAATTTAACCTAAAATTCAACTTCATTTTTTCTTGTCCAACCGTTAAAAAGTTTTTAAAAAAATTCATGTTCAATATTAAAAAGCATAAATTCTAGATATATCTTTTATTTTACATTACTTTTTATAAACAAAATTAAAGAAAATAACAAAAATGGAAAACGAAAATCTGAATAAAGACCAAAAGGTCAAACAAAAATCAAAAAGGACTGATGTTTTTAAAAAATCTGGCAGTTCAAGAGTAATCGCTTCTGCAAGTTGGACTATATTAATAGCTGTTATCGGTGCAATCATGTTATTTATTTATCAAGTAATTGCCGGAAATTATTATGGAGAAAGTGGTGGGCTTTCATATTTTAGTGTGACAGCTGCGATCCTTGCCATTTCAACTGCTATAAGTGTTGGGACTGGACAAGCTTTTATTAAAATTGGAAAAGAGCGATACACAATTGATGGAATAGAAAAAGGTAATATTAAAATAATTCAAATGTCTAAAATCAATATGTTATTTGGGTTGATTATTACTGGAGTCGTCCTAATAATTTCGGTATTTAATTTTACTGATCCAGTATTTTTCATAATATTAATTGGAGCTTCAAGTGGCATCTTAATCACTTATATTAAAGATATTTTAGGAAATATGCTGGGAACTCTTAATCGGTTTGATATGTTAGCCATAGTTGGAGGTATTTATGGAGTTATTGTCTGTATTTTTGGTTTCTTGATTATTTCTTTGAATTTACCGCCTCAATTTCTAGCTTTTATTCCTACTATTATGATAATTATAATGTTAGCCCTGTCAATTTTTTTCTACAATAAAATTAAGACTGTTAGTTTTAAGGATTTATTTTTTAGCTTGAAAAAATTTCCGATTGAAAAACGGTTTGCAAAACATTATATTATTTATGGAATTGAATGCACAATCAGTAATTTGGTAGTATTTGGTATTTTTTCTCATATTGTGTTAATAATGACTTTTATATGCTATAATTATTGGGGTACTTTTTTAGGGATCACAACTAGTGTCCTAAATATGACTCAAATTCTTACATTAATTGATTCTTTTGTTTTTATCGAAGTTGCTTTGATTTTTTTTTTCAGGTCCATTAAATGTTGAAGTCAGTGAAGCTTACGCAAAAAAAGATTATATAACAATGGAAAAATCAATAAATGCAGTTGGAAGGATTGGTATAATTATTGCACTTCCTATATCTTTAGCCATGACTTTTATGGCACCTCAATTAATCAAAATGTTTGCTTTAGGGTCGGTATCAAAAGGTTCTCCTCCAATATTAGACCCTTCCTTATTCTTTCAAGCATGGCTTACACTCTCTATAACTTCATTTGGTCAAGCTTTCTATGGATTAGCATGTATATTTGGAGCTGCTCTAATTGGGGCAGGAAAAGCTAAAAAGGCAGCAATGGGCTTCGGTATATCCGCAGTCCTTCTTTTTTTAAGTACTCCTGCATTAATTTTTCTGGTCGGTATTATTGATGATTATTTCCCTATTTTTGGCGTTTCTACATATTCATTAATTGGAACTGGATTTGCATTTTTATTAAGTGGAATATTTGTATTACCTTATTTAGCTCGGGCTACGAAAACTGTTCTTAAAATTAAATATGATCTACGAGTTAAAAGATTAATCCCATGTTTAATTATCCTTGCAATATATCTTATTTTAATACCAATTGATTCTGGAGCTTCATTTTTACTAAATTATTTTCCCACTCTTGGATTTGATCTTTTAAAGTTAATTCTCTTAACAATATTTCTTCTTATAGGGACTCTTATTAGTGGCGTTTCACTATGCTTTTTTGGAGTGATCGGAAAAGGTGATGGTAATATTTTAAGAGATACATTTGCTTCATTTAAAATGGGGATATTAGCTAAAATCATAATTAAAATCGGAAAATTTATCTACTACTTAAATCCAATGAACCCTAAATGAATTAAACAATGAGATAATTATAAATAAGATGTATTTGACCTTTTAGTATACTTAAAAAGGTGTATTTACTTCTTTTTAATTTAAAAAATTCAATCATTTCTATTCATAAGTGCTTTTAATTTCTTGTTCAATCATATTCATAATATGCAATTAAATATGATTAATAAAGCTATACTAATAATTTAAAAAGAAATAGTAATAAAAAATTGGGTATATTATTAATTTAATTAAATGGTATTTGTGTGAATTTAAATGTGTGATTATTGTCTAAAATATGGCGATGGACATAAATGGTATTTAAATCCCAAAAACTTTTCGGAGGAAACATTACATTCTGCTCGAGTTCAACAAGCCAGGATCATAGAATTTTTGGGTGGTAATTATAAAATGGAATTTGAAATTGGTGCAGCAACAATTATTGATTCGCTTATTCCAGATTTACATGACCACCACAATCTTGAGATTGTAAGTACAAAAGTAGAAACAATGCATGGTGGACAGGTTGTACCACTTGAAGATGCACTTAAAATTATCGATTTATGTAATGGTAAAACAATTATTGTCCCATGTTATTGCAGACGCCATTTTGGTGGACTAGAAGATGTTATGACCTGTATGTTTTTACACCCAATTCCTGAAATGGTCCCAAAAAACCGTCCCTATGAAAAATATATAATTTTAGATAAAGAAGAAGCTAAAAAGAAATTACGCGAATTTGATAAGATTGGTTATGTTCATACAGTTTTCTGGGCACCAGTCCCGGTTCCAATAGTGATTTGTAATTGTGAATATCCATATTGTATCGGTTTAAAGTCTAGATTGAATTATAATGTAGTAAACGCCACTCGTAAATCTGAATATATTTGTGTTGCTGATGATTCTAAGTGTGATGCATGTGGTGGAGAGCCAAAATGTATCAGTAGGTGTCAATTTGGTGCAATTAAGAAAAAAATATCTGAAAATAACAAAGTAGTGGTCAATCCCTCTCAATGTTTTGGATGCGGCGTATGCAGAGTTGCTTGCAGACAAGGTGCCCTTAAATTAATAGATCGCTCCGAATTTCCCGCATTTAAAGATGATTATTAAGGAGGCGAATTGCTATTATCCACAAAAAATATAAATTAAAAGTAAATAGAAAACTTTGCATTGACCCCCTTGAATGTGGAATAAAATGCGTTAAAGCATGTCCTTTTAAGTTATTAGCATATATCCAAACTAAAACTCCACCACCTGGAGCTCCTCCAGAGCGATATAAGATTGTTTTCGCCTTTAATATTTTATGTTATAATTGCGGGAAATGCCAGGAAGCATGCCCAGTTAATGCTATTTCCATTAAATTAATATAATTAACGTATTTCTTTAATTATGAAAAAAGTTATAATCTTATTGTTTAATCAATGTTTATATTCTCCTTTTTTAACACCCCTCATTTGACAATTTATTTTTTCAATTAAAAAAATATTTTAAAGGAAATCTTTATCTGTTTTCTAATTAAAAATAAAATTTTATTAAATGAGTAAAGAACAAAAAATATACTTAAATAATATGAGTATTTTATAAGGAGAAATATTATTATAATTTTAAAACAAAAATTCCATTTAATTTTTATTTAAATCAATAATGAAAAAAATAAAGACTTTTTTACCTATACTTTATTAAAAAATCATTAGATTAATCTTTAAACATATAAATATTTAAATTACGAATAAAATAAAATTAATTAAATATATTTTATTAATAGTTTTATATTAAAGAAAATAACTCTTTTTATAAATTAGGTGATTAAAAATGGTTTATTATAAAGTCGAAGGAGACAGATTATGGTATAAATATTGGCCAGAAGATATTCCCAAGAATATAGACATACCTGATGATATAAGTATTGATGATATGCTTAAGGGTACAGTTTCAAAATATCCAGATTATCCTGCGATGGTATTTAAAGGAAAAACGTGGAATTACAAACAATTAGATGAAGCAGTAGATGCATTTGCAAAAGGTTTACAAGATTTAGGACTACAAAAAGGGGATAGAGTTTGTATTAATATGCCAAATCTTCCTCAATATATGATTGCATTTTTTGGAGTTATGAGAGCTGGTGGTGTAGTAAGTCCTATTGTACCACTCCAAAAGGCCGCTGAAATTCGTCACCAGATCAATGACTCAGGAGCAAAAATGTTGATTATACTTGATGTATTTTATGAAGAAGAAGTTCAAAAAATAATTGATGAATTACCACTTGAAAAAGTAATTTTAACTGGTATTGGGGAGGCGTTAAAACCTTTTGTCCGAATAATCGGAAACCTCTTAGGAAAAGTTCCGAAAATGAAAAAATGGCCAACTGGTGATAAGTTTGTCAAATTTAAAGATTTACTTAAATCGCAAGGTAAGCCAAAAGAGGTAAAATTTGATACTAAAAATGATTTAGCAGTTTTAATGTATACAGGAGGTACAACTGGACTACCTAAAGGAGCTATGTTGAGTCATTTTAATCTTGTAGCTAATTGTTACCAATGTGAAGCTTGGATCCCTGGTACTGAACCTGGAAAAGAAGCGACAGTTGGTGCACTCCCATTTTCTCATATATTTGGTCTTACTACTATGATGCTAGTTGCTATTAAACTTGGTGCTAAATGTATTCTTATTCCTGATCCAAAAGATATACCTGACCTTATTTCTAATATTGTCAATAATAAGGGAACTTTATTTAGTGGTGTAAATACTCTATTTAATAAGATTAATAATGATCCCAAAGCTAAAAAATTTGATTTATCATGTTTAAATTCAGCTCTCAGTGGTGCAGGGCCATTAGCATTAGATGTCCAAGAAAAATTTGAAAAATTAACTGGTGCGAGAATTGTGGAAGGATACGGATTAACTGAAACATCACCAGTAGTTTCTGCAAATCCACTTAGTCAAAAAGGTAAAAGAAAGATTGGGACTGTTGGATTTCCATTTCCCAATACTGATGTCAAGATTGTTGACCCGAGTACAAAAGAAGAAATACCCCAACCAGGTAAGGAAGAAGATGTTTCTACCCACGGAGAAATTGCAGTTAAAGGCCCACAAGTATTTTTAGGGTATTATAATAGGCCCGATGCTACTAAAAAAGATCTTCGTGATGGATGGGTATATACGGGTGATATTGGGTATTTTGATGAAGACGGATATTTGCATATAATGGACAGGTTAAAAGACTTGATTAAATACAAAGGGCACTCGGTATATCCACGAGAAGTCGAAGATTTGATGTATCAATATGAACCGATTAATGAAGTCGGTGTTATCGGAGTTAAACTAGAAAGTGGTGAAGAAACCATTAAAGCATTTGTCTCATTAAAAGATGAATATAAAGGTAAAATTTCAGTTGAGGACATTCAAAATTGGTGTAAAGAAAACATCGCCGGTTATAAATGGCCCAGAATTATAGAAATTATCGATGAAGTTCCTACAACTAACGTCGGAAAAGTACTTCGTCGAAAATTAAGAGAACGCATAGAATAAAATACTTATTTTATTCAATTTTTAAATCATTTTTTATATATTTTTTCTGATTAAACATGAATTTAATTTTTTAGAACAAAAAATATGAAAATAATTAAAAATAAAAATAGTTTGATTTTATATTTCTTTTAGATAATTGCAAATTTCCTTAGTATTTCTTTAAATTCTTCGTCAGTTAATGCTGATTTTCTTATTCCGCTTCCAAATAAATGTTTTTGCAAATAATTTGTAAGGTTCTTTATACGACTATCTTTTTCATTAATTTCAGGCATAAATTCTTTAATTTTATAAATAATTACTTTTTTACCTGAATATGGGCCAACAAGTAATCTCCGGACATTTCCAACGCTTTCAGGGGGAAATGGTTCATATGTCTCTGGGTGCTGTATTATACCTGCCGTATGAATTCCTGATTGATGAGTAAAAGCATTCATCCCTACTATTGCCTTATTAGATGGAATTCTTACTTCAGTGGCTTTGGATATTTTTTTACAGACTTCCGTTAAATATTTAACATTATATTTATCTACTCCATGGTGGAATTTTAAGTTCATTATTACTTTTTCTGTTTCTGCATTTCCTGAACGCTCTCCCATTCCTAACATAGTAGTTGATGCCCACTTACAACCATGAGATAAAGCAATTAAAGTATTTGAAACTGCATTTCCCAAGTCATCATGTCCATGATATTCAAAATTGATTTTAAAATGAGTACATAAATATTCGATTTTATCTGGAATACTTTTATTAATTGAAATTGTCTCACTAGTATGATGTGGACTACCTACCCCTACTGTATCACATATCCTATATGTATCTATCTTTAAATCTTCCAATAATTGAATAATCTTTAGCTCAAAATCCCAATCTGCTCTTGTACAGTCTTCTCCATGATAAAAAACTCTAAGGCCATGGTCTATTGCATATTGAACTATCTCTTCTATCCTTTTATATGCAGTTTCACGGTCTATATTTAATTTATATTTAAGATGAATATCTGAAATGGGGTGTGAAATACCTACTTCTTTTATATTAGGAAGATGCAATGCGTCGTCTATATCACTTTTGTTAGCTCGAACCCAAATAGCAACTCTTGTTTTATCCGGAATTTCTGACTCCAATATTAACCTTGCAGATTGTCGATCAATGTCATACCAGGTACCAAACATTTCAATACGTTCTATATTAATTTTTGATAATAATCTTGCAATTTCTAGCCTCTCTTCAGGGTTAGGTGCCCTAATGCCTGGCATCTGTACTCCATCGCGCAGCGTAGTATCGTCTATACACCTTGTCATCATCTCTTTTTGAGATAAAGTCACATTAACACCTTTTAAAAAATTAAATTATTTTTTTAACAAAATTATGTAAATTTTTTTAGTTTTAAAAGAAAAATTAATTATTAATATGTTAAAATTATTTCTTATTTTTAAAATATTTCGACAATATGTGATTTTTTACAAAAAAATAGAATTATGACTTGAGTTTCCCGACAAAAACGTATGAATATTTTAGATCTTTATCTAATAACTTAAAATTTGAGAAAATCTTTAAGTATGAATGCAATTCAAGAAATATTCTATTTTTTAAATTTAGTATATCAGAAAATTCATTAAAAATATAATATAAAAGATTAATTAATTTTGCGAATAGAACTCAATGATAAATAAATAAATAAATAATACGTTTAATTAGCGAAATCACATTTTCCTTAAAAAATGTTGTGTAAAATAGTTTAATAATGTTATAAAATTATATTCACAAGAATTTTGCTATTTAAGATCATAATAAGAATTCTTATGCTTATTAAATTTTTTTATATGATACAACAGCCAACGTCAAAGACCAAATTTTAATATTACTTCTTGGAAGTAGAAAAAAATTATATCCATCATCATATTTTCTAAAGTTCTAAATTACAGTGTAGCTCTATTTATAATCCTTAAGGACTATAAACGTGTTGGTATTTGTAATACCCTCAATCATATCAATTTTATTTATCATAATTTCATTAAGTTCTTCCATTTCATTTACATGAATTTCTACCATAATATCAAATATTCCTGTTAGGCTGGAAATTTGCTTTATTTGTTTGATTGACTTTAGTTGATCAATAATTTGTTTCCATTTACCTGATTCAGCTTTTATTACCATTAAACCCTTTATAATAATGTATCACTTCCTTTTTAATTCAAATTCTATATGGTGATTTACTTCAATAACACATTCTAATTGTTTTAATTTATCTATAAAGTTTTTCAATGTATAAAATGTTGGAAAATAGGTTTTAATAACAATATCATATTCACCTGCAATTACCATGATTTCACAGATATGTGGGTTATATTTTAATCTAGATAAAAATCTTTCTAACTTTTTAGGTTTAATTTTCATAAATATAATTGATTTAATACAATGTTTTTCATGATAATATCTCAATAGCATCACGATAATCATTAAAATCATTGCAATTGTTAGTAAAAATAAGTCATAATTAATTTCGTCCCCTATAAATAGTCCAATAAAAATGGAAGCCATGGGCTCAAATACACTCAGAATTGAGATCCATTGATCCCATCTAAGGGACCTAGAAGGCCAATTATTTTGACTTTGAAAATAAACTAGATATGGAATAATAGTACAATTAACTCCAATAGCCCAAGTCCAATAATTCTGAAAAATATATGGAATATACTGGAGTTCTTCAATAAATTTATTAATATCATTTGTCAAATAAATATTTTTAATTGGAAACAATGGATAAATGACAACGAATAAAATTAGTATGATTAAACTGAATAAAAAGAAAAATGAAACTTTAATTAATGATTTTACAAGCTGAAAATTTGTGCTTTTATCTTTAAAACTTAGAATTCGCTCTTTTTCATATTCCGTAAAATCATCTATTCCTGAAAAAATAATAAACAAAAACCAAAATATGATTGTTAAAATCAATGAAATGACCCCGAAAATCGTGGACTCTGCAGAAAATATTAATGGTGCGCTTATTATTGTAAGAATTCCTGCAATAAATAAAGTAATTAAATAAGATATTTTAATTGAATTTAGATTTTCATATTTTCTTAGCATATTATATATCGCAATAATAATTGTAACCCCTACGGTGTTGATTATAGCAGAAAATATTACTCCAAGAAAATTATAACTTAAAAAATAAAATAATATACTGAAGAAATAACTAAATCCTAGAAGAAAATAATAAATTATATAATAGAAATGCATTTTTTTACTTTTATAATTTAAATTTGTTGAATGATTTGGGAGGGCACTTTTAATATTTCTTTTAAAATCATTATAATTGAATTGGAACCACTCAAATAGACTATTTCTCTTCTGAACTTTATTAAATAAAATAAAAGAAAATATGAGAATAAACCCAAAAATTGAGGCTATTAATACTCGAATAAATGTGATCATTAAAACTGATTCTAAATTTAGTTCAAGATAATAATAAGGCCATGGGACTATTCCCCATAATATCGTTGTCATTAAAATGGCTATATGATTTACCCTTTTTAATAGCGAAATAATTGAAATTATAAATATTATGATAAAAAATACATTAAATAAGAGGACTGAAATTGTTTCTTCAAGCATATTTTATCAAAATCCCTGAATTAAATCTTTTAATAAGGAATATAACTAATTAAATAAAAAATATATGGAGAATTTTGATCGTACTAAATGAAATATACCATAAAAGATATCTAATTATCAATTAATTATAAATCTGATCAATTCGATTTAAAAAAAATATCTTGCACTAACATTTAACCATTTTTAAAATAATTATTAGTTGTAAGGAATAACCCTCAAAGAAAAATGATGTAAATGACAAAAAATAAAAATGAAATTGAAAATAAGGATGAATGTAATTCTCCAATAGGATGAATATTGATAGACCTAGCAAAAAAAGCTTATAAAGGTCTAAAATCGCTGATAAAAAAGAAATAAAAATATGGATCAGAAATACTTATATCAATAAAATTGAGGGTATAAGTAATTGATTTGAATGCACCAATCAATTCTAATCTAACAATATTTTTTAGCGTATAATTATTGAAGAACAATTATGTTAAATAAAGATTAATGGTTTTGATTACAAATGAAGATGAATATTGACTGTGTCATCTGTTTTCAGAGGCAAGCATTAAGAGCACTTGGTGAGACCGCCGATACAAAACTCAAAGAGCGTGTATTAAGAAGTGTTATGTCGTTACTTTTAAATGAAGACTGGACGAAAACGCCCCCCAAACTTGCTGCTAAAGTCTATAAATTAGTAAATTCAATATCTGGACTTAAAGACCCCTATAAAGAATTAAAAAGAACTTCCAATGAGTTAGTACTTCAGATGTATAATAGATTAAAAAAAGAATGCTTGGAATCATCTGATCCAATATTATATGCATTAAAATTGGCAGTTGCAGGAAATATTATGGATATTGGAGCTGCTGATTCATTTGATATAGAGAAAACTATTGAAAAAGTTATGACTGCAGAATTTGCATTTGATTCATCACAAAAATTGAAAAATAATCTTAAAATGGCTAAATCCATTCTATATTTTGCGGACAACAGTGGTGAAGTAGTATTTGATAAATTGTTAATTGAATTGATATTAAGCAAATTTCCAAACATAAAAAAAATCACATTTGTGGTAAAAGCTGGACCAATCATTAACGATGCTACAATGGAAGATATCGACCAGATAAGTTTGAGATCATTTTCTCAAGTGGTTTTTAAGACTATTGGCAATGAACTTTATCCTAGCTCACCATCTAGAGATTCTGAAGAAGTAAAGCAGTGGATTTATGGACATGATATTATAATTAGCAAAGGGCAGGGAAATTACGAGGAACTCAATATCTATAAGGACTTAAATAAAGTTTATTACCTTTTGATGGCAAAATGCCCAGTAATTGCACGCGATCTAGGAATTAAAACCCAAAGTTTCGTAATATATTCGTAATATATAATTATAATTATTTTTTCAATTGAAATTTAAAGCGAATAATTTTAAATCAATGTGAAATGTAGTATATAATAAAAACAAAAATAATGAGTTGATGCTATGAGCGATAAAAACCAAATTATCCATTTAGAAATTAAAAGAAAAATAGGGATAATTACTTTTGACAATGGAGAACTAAATGTATTTAATAGAGATTTAATTATAGCATTTAGAGATTTATTAAAAGAGATAAAAAGCGACCCCCAGAAACAAAGAAAAATTAGGGTAATTCTAATTAAATCAGCAAGCCAAAAAGCATTTAGTGCAGGGTTCGACCTAAAAGCAACAGAAGCAGCCAGTGAAGATGTTATAAAATTATTTTTAGTTGAAGGTAAAAAATTTATTTATGACTTAACAACAATACCGACCCCTACAATTGCTTTAGTAAATGGCTATGCAATAGGAATCGGTTTCTTAATATCTTTGGCATGCGATTTCAGATATTGCACAGAAGATGCCCAATTTCAATTACCTGAAATTATATATGAAGGTATGTTTCCAACTCATGGTGCATGTACTAATCTACCAAAAATAGTAAACAAGATTTCTGATGCTAAATATCTCTTAATGACCGGAGACCGAATCAATGCTCAAACAGCTGAAAAAATGGGCATCATCGACAAAATATTTACTACTAAGGAAGAGATGATAGACGCAGGAATTAAATTAGCTAAGACAATGAGCACAAAAAATCCACTTATTATGCAACTTATTAAAGCTGCATTAAATACATGTAAAGATTTAAATATTAAAGAGGGAATGGCTATAGAAACTGAAGCATTTGAAATAATAAAAAATATTCATGAAGATAAAAATGTTCTTAAGAATAAATTTATAAAAAAATACCTCCTAAAAGAATAAATTATGGCTCATATAGTTTGTACTTGTCTTTTATCTCAGCAAATTGAACAACTTGTACCATATGACCCCTGTGTTTAGAATCAAAAGCTTTCTCTAATTTTTGACCTTCATAAGATGCATCTAAATTAATATAAACTTTACAATTATGACATGCCTTTACTAATGGGTTCATAAATAATCACCCCTTTTCCTGACTTGATTTAATTTTAATATTAATGTTATTTTATTGAAATATTTATTCTCTAAATATTATAAAATCAACATAAATTATTATATATTTATGTCATTTTAGTTTTTAAAAAATATGTTTTTATAGAAATTCTCAACTGTTGGTTAAATAAACTATCGAGCGAATTTATAAATATGTTAAAGAAGAATTCTCTATATTAATTTTGTTCAAAAAATAAATTTAAAAGTAATTGTTTAAATATATTAAATATACATTGTTTATTCAGAAAATGGTTTAATAAAAGATTATAATACCGAAATTTAACCAAAAAATTATAAAATAATATTAAAAAAAATAAAAATGCAATTGGTTTTAAAAATTTTAACTAATTAATAGGGTATTTTAATGGAGATTGCTTATTATTCAGAAAAAAATAAAATTAAAAGAATTGGCTTAATATATCTTGGAGCTGAATTTGTTTATATTTATGATGCTAATCAAAAAATGATATCTTTATTAACAGGGAATGAACTTCTTAAAAAATATAAAGAATATATTGACAGTGGGTTTGAAGGTTGTATAGAATGTGAACTTACTCAAAATATAACAAAAGGTATATCAAAAAATCTTGATGAAATAATTGAGTTTGAGATTAAAATACCTGAAGCAAATGAAATAGTTAAAAAAATTAATGAAAAAATAGGCAAAAAAACTGGCGAAAAATTTCCTTATTTTTAATGACATTTATAATTTGTATAAATATTCTGAGATTCCATTTCCTTTAGATTTTTCCAGCGAAAATTGATGAATTTGTTCTGAAATGACGGTCTTAACTTTAGACGGGACTGGAACTGGTAAATCAATAGATGTTCTGCGCTCAGATTCTATATGATAGTGGATACCTTTTTCATCGGTAATTTTAAAAATGGATTTTTGGGGTCTAGTATTTTTCTGACCAAATTTATCTTCAAATTCTACAAATTCAGTTTCTATTTCAGCTTCGGTCACTCTATTATTTCCATATTCATCTGAAATAAATCCTGATACCAGTATTTTATCTCCTATACATACTTTTGCCACGTTTATTGTTTTATCATCAAATTGAACTGCAATCCAATTCCATTTATCGACAACCTTCCACTCTCTTACACCCCATGAATGATCTCGATGCCCAAAACAGTTAATTTTCCTTATTTCCCCGGTCTTTTTAAATTTTAAAGTTCCAGAAACAACACCCGCTTGCTCATAATGCTGCTGAGAGGCTTTCCCGATAAGGTCTAAATATTCTTTAAGGTATTCTACAATGTCAAGTCCTTCTAAATAACTAAATGGTTTAAATCTATTTTTCCATGTTATTTCCAAATCAAAAAGTTTATCTTCAAATTTCAATTTCCATTCAGTATGTGGGGCGACCAATTCATATTTAACTTTTTTATCCAAATCCCATTTATTTTTCGGCATTTCTTCTATTTTTAACCTATTCACATACACTCTTGGTTTGTTATCAATAAATAAAACAGATAATACATTTGAACCTTTTTCATATGGATTATAAGAAATCCTTGAAACCCAGTCAACCCCAGATTTCTCATCAATAAAATTAAAATACCAAGATTCACTCCAGTTTGGTAAATATTCGGGATAAATATGACTATATTCGTCTTCATTTTTCAATATTAATGAATCATCCTGCCCTATATATTCTAAAAATTTCAAATAGTTTGCGTCCAATTGTATTTTATTTTCTTCCAAAAATTTCCGTATTCGGTCTATATTTGACATTTACTAAACCTCTTTTCAAATGATTAATAATTTCTAAAGTTTATTAATCTGTATTCAATATAAATTCATAAATAAATATTTTAGGTAATGGGAATTGAAGAAGATAAAACAATATCTTATAGTTCAATTTTATTGGACTATTTATTTCAAGAACAAAGAGTAAAAAATAAAATTAATTTTAAATATAATTTTGGATTCCAAATTGTAATTTTAATTGTTAAGTTAAATGAAGAGAGAAATGAATATTTAACTTAAAATTCTCGTTTTTTAGTTTGTAATTTATTTCAGATTAATCACCATCAATTTTAAGTCTTAAATTTAACTTCAAATTTTTAGTTGAAATTATAACATCGAATTTAGAATGTAATAAAAAAATGATGGGGAACTTTAAAATTATTAACTCAGTATAGTTGATAGTCAATGAAAATGTTGAAAAGTGAAGTGTAAACGGTGGAAGACAAAATAAACGAAAAAGATCTGAAAAAAATTAATCAAATAGACTATTTTTTCAACCCCAAAAATCTTGCCATAATAGGCGGTGGTAAAGTAAACCCATTTACGGTATCTAATATAATATTAAGTAATATTTTAGCTGAAGGTTATATTGGAAAAGTTTACATAGTCGATATTAAGCCACAAGCAGATAAAATAAAAGGTTTAAGAGTATACTCGTCCATTTTTGATGTACAAGAAGAAATCGACCTTGCTTTAATCATTGTGCCTGCTTCTGCAGTTGAAAAAGTTGTCGAACAATGTATTGAAGCTAATGTGAAGGCGATTATAATAATTTCAGCTGGATTTGGTGAATCTCTTCTTTATGACGAAACAGGAATTAAATTACAAAAGAGGATCAATAAACTAATTCGTTCGACCGATACTAGAATTGTAGGTCCTAACTGCAACGGTGTTTATAGCCAGACTTGTAGGTTAAATGCCACACTGGGCCCAAGAATTATACTACCTCCTGGAAATGTTTCCATAGTAACTCGAGGTGGAACAGCAGGAGTAATGTTGACTATAGAAGCTGGAAAAAGAAATATTGGGTTAAATAAATATATTGGGATTGGAGATGAATCTGACCTCAATCTTCAAGATTTTATTTATTATTATGAACATGATACACACACAAAAATTATTGGTACATATACTGAGGGAATAAAAAATGTAAATTCATTCTATAAAATACTTAAAAATGTAAAAAAACCTGTCGTCTTTTATAAATCTGGAAATACTTATTCAGGAATGAGAGCAGCTCTTTCTCATGTCGGTGCAATTGCAGGTCAATTTACAAAAATGATTTTCGATAATGTATTAGAGCAATTAAGAATAGTTAAAGCAGAAAGTATTGATGAACTTTTAAATTTTGTTAGTGCAGTTTCAATTTCACCATTACCTAAAGGTAAAAAAGTAGGCATTTGGACTCCTGGAGGTTCAATGGGGGTAATAATGACTGACAATTTGGAAAAAGTAGGACTAGAAGTCCCCCAACTATCAAAAAATTTAATAGAAAAATTAGACAAATTACTTAAGGTTAAATATTGGAGTCATAATAATCCTGTTGATGTAACTGACTCTTACAGCCCGCAATCAGTGGACAAATCAATTGATATTTTGCTATCAAGTGATAATATTGATGGTGTAGTCGTATTAATTGGGCTACTATTTTCAAAAGACGAAAGTTATGTCGATTTTAGCTTTATTAATGAATTAGACGATGTTTTTCAAATGTTTATAGAGCAACTAGCTAAAAGATTTGGGCAGCTCATAAAAAAATATAACAAACCAATCTTTATTCTAGCTGATAACAGAGGAAAAATTGCTTCTATGTTTAAAAAACGAGGTGTTATTATTTTACCGACTTTTGAATCTATTGCAAAGACTTATAAAATGTTATATGATCAATATAGATATGAAAAAAATTTAAAATAACCCAATTTCCTAAAATTCCACCCCTTTACTCAATTATAACCATTTTTATTTTTCATTTTCAATTTTAAGTAGAAAATAAATAAATAATAAAATTAAAAAATCATTAAAATTATCTTTATTTTATTTGGTGTTATAAAATGAAAAAAATAGCTGAAGGATTATCTTGTTCTTCAAAAATTGAAGCTGTAGGCGAGTTAAAATTCGTTGAGTCTGTTGATGACGTTATAAAATTGTTCGATAATGCAAATGGAAAAATTTGTATTGTAGAAGATAGTGGTACAACAACTTTAGGACCAATTCTTTCTGATTTATCCGGAGTACTTTGTACTACGGGTTCTGAAGGGAGTCATTTGGCGATAGTTTCTCGTGAGTTTGAAATTCCTTGTATTATGGCGTTAAACATAAAAAAAGAAGATATCTTGGCATTAAACGGGAAAAAAGTCAAAATCGTTACTGAAGATAATAATAAAGGCGTTTTATATTTAGTCGAATAATTTACTTAATTATTGTTAATAGTGAAAATTAGAATAATAAATTTAATCCTAATCTTTTTATTTTTAATATTTATCAATTAAAGTTGAAAAATAATCGGCATTTAAATTTTTTAATAAAATCAATAATTATAATCTTTTATTCTTTATAAATAAATGATACAATATCAAATTAAATTAATAATTATCTATACTTCTTAAGAAATTCTCGAATATTTGGTATTGATGATGGAGTAACGCTGATACTATCTATATTTAAGGTAATTAATTTTTCTAGAAAATCTGTATACCTTGAAGCTGCTTCACCACAAATAGAACATGTTTTTCCTGCAGAATGAGCCCCTTCAACTATCATTTTAATTGCTTTTAATACCGCTGGGTTTCTTTCATCAAAATAGCCCATATTTGACAATTCGGAATTGTCTCTATCTACAGCTAGGACGAATTGACAGAGGTCGTTTGAACCAATACTATATCCATCGAATTCTAATTTATTAAATTCATCTATTAATAGTGCCATTGCAGGAGTTTCAGCCATCAGCCAGATTTTAAATGTTTCACTTCTTTCCAGTCCTTCTTCTTTCATAATATCTAAACATTTCTGTGCCTCCTGTACTGTTCTGATAAAAGGGATCATAACCCAAATATTGTCATACTTTTTTCTAAGTTTTAATATTGATTGACATTCAAGCCGGAATATTTTATTAAATTTGTCTGAGATAAACCTAGACGCACCCCGGAGTCCCATCATTGGGTTATTTTCTGGCAATTCATATTCAGAACCTCCAAGTAAATCATGGTATTCATTTGTTTTAAAATCAGAAAACCTAACTACCATCGGTCTTGGATAAATTTCACGAGCTACCATTCCAATACCCTCCAATAATTTTTCATAATATACTTCACTTTTTCCAGTATCTATAAGCCAAGCAGGATGTTGTCCAACAAATGTAGCTAACATAAATTCAACGCGAAATAATCCAATACCATCGAATTCCAAATCTTTATATTTAAAAATCGTCTTAGGAAATCCTATATTAATATATATTTTTGGTAATTTATACTTCATTTTTGACTTCATATAATTTTTAAAACATTATTTTCTAAAAAAAAGTTTTGATTTTAGGGAAAATTTAGAATATTTACTATTATTTAGTTAATATCCAAGACCTTTAAAATAATAATTGAATTAATTAATAATTAAATGAAAAATTGGAATATTAAGTGAGTGAAAAACAAATTTTCAAGGATATTAATCTGTTTAATCATAATTGAAATTATTAATTTTAGACTCAAAAAATTTAAAATAAAAAAAGGAGAAAAATTAAGTCATTTCCAGGCTTTTGGCTGGCCTATACACTTTAAGTCGAACGCTGCTAATAATATTCCAATTCCAAAAAGGATTATATAAGCAATAATCAAATAGGGGACATTATTAATGTTTAAAAATGAATACATCAATGGAGCAATGCAGAGAAAAAATATTGAAATTATTGAAACAAGTATATAGATCCAACTCATGTTTTTAGTCCATCTACCATAGCTATGGTCACTTCTATTGATATATCTGAAATTAAGGATAACTAGCCCAAAATTCTTGAAAAATACAATAAGGAAAAAAATTGTTGCTATATATTCAATAATTAAAATTCCCATAAATGGCAATATATTCAGAACCAGTGCTGCACTATTAAACAAAATCACAATATATGAATAATATGTCATAAAATATTTTATTTCTACCATTTATATCACCTATGCATACCTCGTAGCTGCTAAAAATCTTTCAATATAATAAAGAGAAATTTGACCACCAGGACTATTGAATATATAATCAAAAGCATGACCAACAAATGGAAATTCAATTAAAATAGCTGGATTTGTAGCATTAGCGTCATATGCATCTTTTAATTCCCGAGACTGCTCGACAGGTACTAATTCATCGTTTTCTCCATGTAAAAGTAAAATCGGTGGTGCATTCGAATCTACCATAGTAACGGGTGATATCAAATTATTAAAACTTGTATTTGACAAATCTCCTCCAAACATTTCTTTCATCAATTCAATTGGATTACCTATTAGTCCTAATAAAGGGTCATTAATCATATACATTAAATCCGCGAAATTAGAAACCCCATAAAACGGAATTAGACCTTTGATTGTAATATTCTCGGTTGGAAAAATAGACCTGTATGTATTATTCCAACCAATGAAACATTCAGTTAAATGACCACCTGCAGAATTTCCTGTTATATAAACACAAGATAAATTAACCTTGTATTGCGAGGCATTACTCACTAAGAAATGCGTGAAATTTCCTAATACTTGGTGAATTTGTTCTAGTACCGAATAACTCTTATTTGTAAGCTGTCTGCCTAATAGACCTTGTACCCATCCCAATGTGTCGTCTAATTTTGTATTTCCTATTGTCATGTTCGGAAAATGTGCCAGTCCATATTGTATATCAAAAACTACATAACCTTGATGTGCTAAATATTTTGACGCTTGAGGTCTGTTTTCAGGAAATCCCTTATTTCCAATAATCCAGCCTCCACCATGAATATTTATAATTGTTGGGAATGGTCCTGTACCATGTTTTGGACAATAATAATCAAATTTAAATACATCATTATAAATCGGAACTTTAAGATATGGTATGTCGTAAGTAACATTGCAATCAAATGATTCATAATTGTTATAAAGCTTCCAGAAATCAAAAGGTGTCTTCATAAATTTAGATTTTAATTCTTGGGGAATTTTGTCCATGTAGTTTGCACCAAACACTTGAGCAAATTGGGCATTTCCATCTATAATTGGTTTTTGAGTCCCTGCAATTAACGGTAATGAATTTAATGAAACTACAACTAACCCAAAACAAATTGGGACCAGCCATAATTTACGCTTTTTTCCATGAAGACGAGTCATTATTAAGATAATTATTGGATAGAATAAAATTGAATAGCAAGCTAGTGCCGGAAATAAGCAATTGACAAGAGTACTAAATATTGTAAACAGTTTTCCAAAAACTATTAAAAGTCCAGTGTATAGACCCCAGAGTAAAATTAAGTATCCCAGTATCAATAAAAAATATTTTAAAATTTTTTTTATGAGACTCATTATTTTATCATTGTAAATTTTGAATTATAATATAATTTATTTATAACTTATAATATTTTGATATTAACATTATATTTTGATGGTGGTTTAAATTTAATTTTCATTTAAACCTATATTTTTATTATTATTAAGTGAATCCATATCATATATAAAAATTCCTTATAAATAAGCATTTAAAAAGAGAAAAATAAGTAAATTTTCCGCTTGAAATCCAGAAAAATAATCCAAAAGCAATTATTGTAATCTATTAAGTATTATTAATGAAATTACAATAGAAATTATAATATTTTTATCAAAAGACTTTATAAATTTTTATATTAAAATTGTGAATTTAATGTTTTTCTTAATGAACCTCTAAAATCTTTTTAATATCTCTTGTATATTCCCAATTTAAGAACTATAAATATTGATTTCTTATTAATTTAAGCATTGTCAAAAATATTGTCCTAAAAAAAAATTTAATTAGGATATTAAATTTAAAGCATCTTTTAAAATGTCTTCGTGGTCAAAAGCTAAGTCAGTGTTTTCAATTTCTTTTAAAGGTAATATTTCTACGCGAGTAGATTCATCACTACATTTAAGATTAGAGAAATCACCTTTTACAATACATAAAAATGCAGTTGTGGCTACAGCACCTCTTGGATCACGTCCAATTCTATCATATAAGCCAACTTTCCGCTTAATTATAACATCTAGCCCTGTTTCTTCTTTAACTTCTCGTATTACTGCTTGTCTTGGAGTTTCTCCTTTCTCTATAAAACCTCCAGGAAATGCATAATATCCAGCATATGGCGGATATTTACGTTTAACTAAAACTATATGCTCCTTATCTTTGTCTAATATAATTGCATCAACTGTCCTTCTAAATTTCTTACTGATTTCTACTACTCTAATCTTCATATAATATAAAGACACATACATTAATACTGTTGCTAAACAAATTGAGATAATGATTTGCAGCCAAAAAATAAACTGATTTCCTGAATATAGGGCATTCATACCACTATCTAGAGCCAATGCAATATCTGAGAGAATACCTATACCAATTAAAAGATTTAATACCTTCATTCCACGTTGCGTCTTTTTTTGGTTCTCTTCATTTTTTTGTTGATATACTACATACATAGATTCTTGAATTATAGAAAATTTATTATCGATTCTATTTAAAAGTTGATTTAAATTAAATTCATCAATCAAGTGTTTTAGCACTTTGGTAAAATGCTGTCTTCTATTATAATTCAATTCATTATAAAATGAGCTCATTTGTGTCTGAATTATCCCTCTTAATAGTGTTAGGTCTTTAATTTTCTTCTCGATTATGTTTAAGTCCATAAAACTTTTTAAAATGAAAAGGGCATCTAATGAATTATTAAATGCCATTAAAGCAAATACAATTGCCCTAATTTTAGCCGTTGGTATTAAAACATTTGAAATTATATATGAATCAAAAAATTGTTCAAAATTTTCGGGTGCCATATATATAAACCCAGAATTTCTTCTTATAAAATGGAGTTCTGATAGTCTATTAGATAGATTTTGTTTAACTCTGTTTTTATATAATTCATCAGAATAATCTGACCAATGTCCTGAATATATTTCGATCCATTTTCCAAGATATTTTCTGTATTTTTCAATATTTTCATTAGACCATTTAAGGTCTGGTGGACTCATTTTATTTGAAGTTAAAAAAATATAAATTGGACTTTCAACATCGAAAAATAAATATTTTTTACGGACTTTTGATGCATATTTCTTTAATTCGTTTAAAACGATAATTGGAATTTGTTGAATTAAAATTGGTTCTATTAAATTTTTTTTATCTGGGTCATTTTTGTAATATTCTACTTCAAATTCTAAATAACCTAATGTATTATACTTAATCCCAATATTTTCATTTTTAAATGGGAATGATTCTATTAATGTTTCCCATTTACCCTTTATCGAAAAATTTTTTCCCATCTCTTTAATTTGTTTAATTTTTTCCTTATCCAAAAATGCCTTCTTTAAATCGTTATCAGTTATATTATTTAATTTATTTATAATAATATTCTCTATTTGATTGATGCTTTCTTCTGCATTAATATAATCTTTATTCCAGATAACTGAGATAAACCAATATTCTTTATTATAAATAAATTTAACACCGTCTTGCATAATTATTCTATAATTTTATTTAATTTATAAATTTTGATTAAATCAAATTGAAAAACAGCAAGAAATATTTAAACCATATTTTTATTTTTAAGAAATTAAGTCATTAATTATAATCCAGTCAATGATTACTCTTCAATTAATATTACTCGGGCGGGGGCACCTTCGGCTTTAATTTTTAGTGGTAGTCCAATAAATGTATAGTTTTTTGGTCGTATTTTTTTTAAAGATAAATTTTCAAATATTAATACTTCATTTTCCAGTAGTATCTTATGGACTTCTTTTGGCCCAATACTTAAATAATCAATACCAACAGATTTAATGCCCTTTTTTACCAGATATTCGGCTCCATTTTTTGATAAAAATACAAAATCGTTCTTAAATTCATTATTGTTTAATATTGAATTTTTTGTTTTAATTAAGATAATTTCATTTTTTTCAATAACAAATTTTTTTAAATATTTTTCCGTTATACTTTCTCCAAATGGAATTTCCATTAAATCAAGAACCTGACACTCGCCATAACATTTCTCTAATGGAACATTCTCAGCTCCTGGACTTTTATCTTCAATATGTAATAAAGTATCAATATGAGTGCATGTGTGAGTGCTCATACAAAATTCTGAAATATTCCATCCATCAGAAGCGATATTCTTTATTTTATTTATCTTTACGCTAGGGTCGCCTGGATATACTAATATATTTTCGTCAATCAATTTTGATATATCATGAATTTTCATTATTTTCAACCCTTATGATATTTTGTTCATATTTTAGATGTAATAATTTTTAATTAAATTCTTAGGAATTCAAAATATCTTTCATTTTTCATATAATAAGAAAAATATTTAGATTTTTAATTTTTCAATAATGTTTTCCAATAATTAAAAAAGAAAATCTAATTTGATATTTATTAAAATAAAATTTTCTACTCTTTATTTACCTAAAAATTGAAACACTACTACAGAATGCGCCGGGAATTTATATTTAAATAGATCATTATTACATACAAAATTAAGTTTTTGTACTTTTATTGTATTTGGATTTTCTCGAGAATTAATAGCAAAAGGGGTGTCATGCGTGAGAATATATCCGATAACATTTTCAGGTGTAAAATTAAGAGAATCAGAAAATTTTATACAGGTATCTATATTTTCATTTAAATGTTTGTTTACGCAGAAGAGAGTTAATTTTGATTTATCTCTTGATATCATAGCTGCAACATCTAATACTGGCTTCATAATTGGTGGAATATTTGCAAATTGTTCTGAAATAATATTTTTACATTTTACAGAAACAGATAACAGCGAACTATCTTTTAACCACACATCACTGTACATTTTGAAAACAAGGTAATTTGGATTTACAATTATCTTGTCATCATATGTCAGAATCATCCCTAATACATTGACCATTTGAGCAAAGTTTGCCATTCCAATTGTTTCTGCTTGTTTTATAAATGTATTAATCATGCAGGCTGTCCATAATCCATCCCTAAGGTTATAATGTGGTGTATCTGCTCGGTATACTTGTCTCCACCGATACCAAATGTTCCATTCGTCAAATGCAATTTTGACTTGTTCAAGTCCATTTTTTCCTAGTGTCGAAATAATATCTTGTCTGGTCTTTAAAATTAATTCTTCAGCCAAATAAGGAGAATTTAACATACTATAATATACATTTTCATTTTTAGGTAATGCTCTCCATCCTAATAAATATGAAATAATGTTAATTGTAGGTAGATAGAGGTGAAGAGTTAAATAATCAACATAACCTTTAGCAACTCTTAAAAATGATCTATTCCAATCGGATTTCCATCCAACTCCCAATAATTTAATATTTGAATCAATTTTCCGCATTTCTTTGGCGAATTCAAGGTATTTTTTTCCATATATATCACCTGTTTTACAATGCCCTTTTTCCCACCACCCAAAAATCTCGTTTCCAATGCCCCAAAATTTAACATTATATGGTTCAGGGTGTCCATTTTTTGCTCTTAATTTTCCATATTTCGTATTCAAACTACCATTTGTATATTCAACCCATTCGGCAGCTTCTTTAGGCGTCCCAGTCCCAAAATTTATATTAATATATTTTTCAGCCCCCAGTTTTTCGCATAATGTTAAAAATTCATCAGTTCCGAAATGGTTCTTCTCTTTAGGTCCTATATTAAAACCTTTGATTAGTCCAAAAACACTTTTAAATCCTCCCCAAGCTTTATTTTTCCTAATTGGGCGAGAGCTCCGGGGACCAATACCATCTTTCCAATGATATGTATCTGAGAAACATCCCCC
>Ga0164318_10000376_pt1 | contig 32817 bp, 19 predicted proteins | sample GuaBasSedimGuay9_FD_113734 | JGI IMG/M metagenome (GOLD analysis project Ga0164318, IMG submission 113734) | Subseafloor sediment microbial communities from Guaymas Basin, Gulf of California, Mexico - Guay9, Core 4571-4, 0-3 cm | ecosystem: Environmental > Aquatic > Marine > Hydrothermal vents...
CGATTTTATAGTGAGCGAAACAAACGGTATTCTTCCACGCGTTGTAAGATTTTATAACAGATGCACAAGTCTGCCAAGATGGTACCGCTGGGATATTACCACTCCGGGCGGTTACACGAACACGATACAGCCCAATCCCAATCCCGCGATATTAATTACCAATCCCGGACCTTATGATGTAAAACTTTCCTGTTACTTACAGCAGGACAATTCAACTGAACTTTCAGATTCAATCACAAAAACTCAGCTTTTGTATTTTACGGAATCGACTTGGATTAACGGCGCTTATATTCCAAATGACGTTGATACAAACTTTGTCGGTCCACTCGCTTCGGCAGTTCAGGACACCGAAACAGACTGGCCGGAATGGGACACACTTGCGGCGGTTCGTGTTTACACAAACAAAAACGGGAAGATGCACATAAGTGTTTCCGGTTCCGCGGGACAGGATTCCGCGATTGTGATTTTACTCGATACAGATGCGGAAATGGGAACAAATGTACTTCCGCTCCGAGGCGGCTGCGCGGAAATTATCAAGAACATGGCGGGCATGACTTTTGACACTAATTTCGCGCCTGACCACGCGTTTATTTTAAAACCCGAGAAAGGTCCGAATCCAAAAAAAGCTTATTTTGATTACAGCAGCATTATAAATAATGACAACGATTTTCTCGGCAGAATTTCCGGTTTTGCTTCCGGTGCAAGCCAGTTTTCTTCTAATGATTGGGAAGTAGGATTTTACAACGCGGAACCTGCGGGAAAATTATCCGGAACAGCCGCTGAAAATTTTTCTTATGGATTGGAAATTGTAGCTCCTTATTCAAACTGGGATATTTTTACAACTAATTTAAAAATCCAGGTTTTGTTGACAAGTAATAACGGTACTAAATCTCCAAATCAATCCTTGCCGGGCGTTGACGGAAATACTTCTTCAAATGTCGCAAACGGATTTACTAAAAATAAAAATTATTCCCTCGTTAGCGGAAATCAGTTCATTCAGTTCGGAATTGATTCAGGTATCGAAATTAATCACGCTCCTGTTTGGAATTACATCACCGATCAATCTTTCGTTGCAGGTGATACCGTCGATTTTTCTGTTAGCGCGTATGATGTTGACGGTCATTCAATTTCTCTTTCGTGCAGTGATTCATCAAGATTTACTGATAACGGCGGGGGCAGCGGGGAATATCAATGGGCAACAATTTCAAGTGATGTCGGTCAATATTACTTAAATTTCTACGCGGTAGATTCAACCGGACTTGCCTCAACGCAGGAAGTAGGATTATACATTTCACCTCAGGGAATGAATACAAATATTATTTTTGACGGAATGAACATCACTTCTGATTTTTCTTCATTTTCTTTTTCCGTTTTTCAAAATACTTCGCCAAGCAACAGCTGGGGCACAAACGATTATCTCGCAGGTTTAAGGGTTATCACAAATTCGCAGCAGCTCATTCTCGGGCTTTCAGGTGTAATAAAATATAATTCCGGCAGCGGGAACAACGGACTTGCGATACTTTTTGACACCGACCCGAACTCAGGAACAAATATTATGCCTGATCTGGAAACAACAGCTTTCAGAGCGCAGAACATGGCGGGAATGACCCTCGACACAAATTTCACTCCCGATTATGCTTTCATCATTGGACTTGATCAATCACAACCTGCGGAAACTTCCTGGGCGGATTACAGTAAATTAATTGACGGCGGGAATAATGATTATCTTGGTGAACTCGAACAGCCGGTAGAAAATTACGGCACCCTTTATTCTTCCGATTATATGATAGGTTTTAAACTCGAATCTTTAAATACAGAGTTGGCAAACGCTTCCGATGCCGACACGGGATTAGAGCTTGCCTTAACTTATTCAAAATTAAATGTTAAGACGAATTTTATAAAGGTTCAGGTGATAGAAATTGACAACTCGGGAAAATATTTTTCAAATCAAAGTTTGCCGTCGATAAATAATTCTCCGGATTATGACGGCGGTGAATGTTCGGAAGCGCGGTACGATTTAATTCCCGGCGACCAGCATCTCACGATTTCGATTCCGCTAATTACTAATTTTAATCATTCGCCTTTTTTAAATTATATTGGTTCTCAAACTGTTGTGGCGGGTGAGGAACTTGTTTTTACAGTTACCGCGACAGACGAAGATGAAACCGTTCCGCAGCTTTTTGCTAAAGATTTGCCTCCGGGCGCGACTTTTGTTACCAACGGCGCTTCCGGCGTTTTCACCTGGCAGACTATTCTCGCGGATCTTGGGGATTATTACGTTACTTTCCGCGCGTTTGACGGTAAAATGGCTGACTCGGAAACCGTTCATATTAAAGTTGCCGAAGATAAAATCGACTGGTGTAATCTTCAATGGCCCTACTCAATTTCTTCCCGCTCGACTTTACCGCCGGGAGATACAATTTACGGCAGAATAAGCGTGCCGGGAAAAACATCCCAAGACGGCGAAGTTGAAGAAATTTCCGCGCAACTCGGATATGGACGCGCGGGAGACCCGCCGGATAATTGGACATGGGTTGACGCCCCGTTCGCTTATGATAAAGAGGACGGCATTGATGAATATAAAACTGTTTTTGCCGCGGAAGATGAAACGGGAATTTTTTATTACGCGTTTAGATTTAAATATACTCCACAGGGTGATGAATGGGTTTACGCCACAAAATCCGGCGGACCTGACGATTCGATAAATATTTCCGATGCAGGCGTTTGGACAGTCCTACCCCTTGAAGATAAAATATTAGACGCAAAACTTCAATGGCCGCACGAAATTGCTACCGCCGCCGATGAATGGCCGGAACTGATTTACGGCAGAGTTTACATTCCTGGAAAAACAACAAGTAACACTCCCGCGGAAGATTTAGTTGTTGATGTCGGTTACGGAACTAATTTTGCCGCTTTTGTCTGGACTACTGCGATTTATAACACAAATTACGGTCTTTACAACGAATTTCAATGTCAGCTTTCCCCGGAAACTGAACTCGGAACTTATCTTTACGCTTACAGATTTGCCTATCATACAACAAATATTGTTTACGGATTGACTGACGGAATGTATGATACTTTTGACAGCAGTAAAGCCGGCACATGGGAAGTAGTTGTGCCGGAACCGGTGGGGATTTGGATTATTGGATTATTAGTCTTCCTTATTAAAGGGGTTGCCCGTTAGGGTGAGAAATTTTATTTTGGATTGTTGGAAAAAAGCGGAGTTAAATATGAGTAAAAATAAAAAAATAGAAGTCAAAGGAATTCCCATAACCGTTTTTCAAACTGATAAAAATGATTATATCTCGTTAACAGATATTGCAAAATCAAAAGAAAACGATTCAAGAGCAGCTGATATTATAAAGAATTGGATTCGTAACAGAGGGTCTATAGAATTTATAGGAACTTGGGAACAATTACATAATCCTGATTTTAAAGTGGTCGAATTCGACCACTTTAGAATGAATGCAGGTTTAACCAGTTTTGTGTTGAGTCCGGGGAAATGGATAGAAAAAACCAATGCGATAGGAATTTTTGTAAAAAGAGGGAAATACGGAGGTACTTATGCCCATAAAGATATTGCTTTTGAATTCTGTTCCGCAATAAGTCCAATATTCAAACTTTTTCTAATAAAAGAGTTTCAAAGACTTAAAGATGAAGAAGCAAAACAATTAGGTTGGGATATTCGCAGAAATCTTACAAAAATTAATTATCGAATTCATACTGATGCCATTAAAGAAAATTTAATACCTAAAAATTTGACTAAACGGCAAATAAATATTGTTTATGCAAGTGAAGCTGATGTATTAAATATGGCTCTGTTTGGAAAAACAGCCAAGCAATGGCGAGATGTAAATTCTGATAAAAAAGGAAATATTAGAGATTATGCCAATGCTACTCAACTTGTCTGTTTGGCAAACTTGGAAAATCTCAATGCGCTTTTTATAAATGATGGTTTAGAGCAGAGTAAACGACTTATTAAATTAAATCAAATAGCAATATCACAGATGAAGTTATTAATTGATAACAATTCTATTAAAAAAATTGAAAATATAAACTGATTATAGAAATACTAAATATTATGAAAAAACTTTTTTTGATTCTGTCCATTCTATTCATCGCTGGTTTTGCTTTCGCTACCGCGCCAAGTCCATTCGCCGGGCACATGGGTCCGCTATCAACCAACGGCGGATTTTCTTTCCGCGTGTGGGCGCCTCACGCTAACACCGTAACTCTTACCGGTGATTTTAATTCGTGGGACAAAAATAACACCCCGCTCGCTCCGGACGATATTTCAACAAATTTCTGGTCGGTTTTTACTAGCAATATTACTTATAATTCCGAATATAAATTCGTTATTGACGGAGATTATTACCGTCCCGACCCATGGTCAAGACAGCTCGGCGGTAATGACAATTCCATCCTGAAAAATACGTCTTTCTCCTGGTCGGCTTTTTCTCGTCACGCCGATTCGGAAACCGTTCTTTACGAGCTTCATGTAGGAACTTATGACGGCGGAAAATTTTCTGATATTGCCGCGAAAGCGGAATATTTTCAGCAACTCGGAATTAATGCCGTTGAACTTATGCCGCCCGCGGAATTTAACGGCTCGCGGTCATGGGGATATAATCCGGTCGGAATTTACGCGCTCGAAGCTGCTTACGGCGGTTATGATGAATTTAAAAATATGGTTGATACACTTCACAAAGCCGGCATCGCAGTTTATATTGATGTAGTTTATAATCACATCGAAGGAAATGTACTTTGGAAATGGGATACGTGGAGTGAAGGTTTTCATAAATGCACCATCGATAACGAAACAGGAGAGCACGGCGGGATCTTTTATTACAGTTGGACAGGGACTCCTCCGGAAAGATGGTACACTCCCTGGGGGAAAAACCGACCGAACTATTCCGAATCGGAAGTTACAAATTATTTAACTCAAAATGTTCTTTTCTGGCTCACGGAAATGAATTGCGATGGTATCAGAATGGATTCAGTTGTAAATATGAGAACAGTTAATGACGGCAGCGACGGTACAATTACGGAAACGCAGCCTTTTCTTCGCGCGTTGAATACTGAAATGGATTCGCTTCAGCCAAATGCTGTGATTATTGCCGAAGACTTACATCGGTATGACGGCATAACAAGCAAAAGCAGCGGAGGATTCGGTTTTGACGCGCAGTGGAATGATTATTTTGTCGATAACGTTCGTGACCAAATGAAAATTGTTAATGACGCAGACCGCGATATGACTATTCTGCAAAACTGTGTTCAGTCTTACGAAAACGGCAGAAAATTTTCCACCGTTAAATATTCCGAATCGCATGATGATGTCGCGAACGGCTCTAAAAGATTAAATTGTGAAATTGACGGAAATCTTACCGGAGATTCTTATTACGCGAAAAAGCGATCAACTCTTGCCGCGGGAATTACGCTTACTTCACCGGGAATCCCAATGCTTTTCCAGGGGCAGGAATTTCTTGAAGATGGTTTTTTTGATGATAACGACCCGCTTGACTGGCAAAAATTAAACACTTTTGGCGGAATTTTCCGGCTTTATCGTGACGCAGTTCATTTACGAAGAAATTCTTACGGAATCAGCGCCGGACTTGCCGGTTCAAACTTTAACGTTTTTTATGTGAATAATACTGATAAATTAATGGCTTATCATCGCTATGAATCAGGCGGAACAGGTGATGATGTAATTATTCTTGTAAATAACAGCGCTTCTGCAAAACTTAACACTTCAATCGGATTACCACGAACAGGAATTTGGTATTGCGCGATGAATTCCGATTGGAAATCTTATGATAAAACTTTTTCGGATATCGGGAAACAAAATGTTACCGCGCAAACAGGCGGAATGAATGGTCTTTCTTATCACGGAACTTTTGATTTTCCGCCGTATTCATTTTTAATTTACAGTCAGGCTCCACCGCCGGCACCGGGATGTGATTTTTCGGCTTCACCGACAAATGGGCGGAACGGTTTGAAAGTCAGCTTTTTTGATAACACATCCGGCATTGCCACAAACTGGCTTTGGAATTTTGGCGATGGAACAACAAGCACGGAAATAAATCCAACCCATACTTATTTCAATGGCGGAATTTATACTGTTTCATTAACAGTTGCAGGACCAAGCGGAACATCCGGCAAAATCGTTTCAAATATGATTACCGTTATTGAAGGTGATTGGGTTGACGGTCAAAACATAACCGGTGATTTTGCCACTGCGGAAGCCGGAGTTTTTCAGAATACAGTTACCGACTGGGCGGAATGGAATTCTTTACTTGCCATGCGCGGAACATTAACTCCCGACAAATTACTCCTTGGAATTTCCGGCAGTGTGGAACCTAAATCAGGAAATGGATTGGTTATTTTCATTGATACTGACAGTTCAACAGGCGAAAACTTTCTGCCATCTTCACTTGACAGTGTTGCGTGGCGGATTGTTAATATGACCGGAATGGTTTTTGACACCGACTTTTCTCCCGATTACGCAATAAATATTAGCTTGAAAGACGGCAGTACAACGCCTTCTACCGCTTGGGTCGATTTCTCAAAACTTAACGAAAATGCTATTGATTATTGGGGGGAACTCACCGATCTCGGAACAAGTTATGGTTATCTCAGTAATTCGTTTGGCCAGCTTGCGCTTTATAATCAAAATGCTGCGGGAACATCGCTTTCGTCAACAGGAACTTTTTCCACAGGATTGGAATTAAGCATAAATCTTTCCGAACTTGGCGGAACAACAGATATGTGTTGGGTGCAGGCGATGGTTATCAACGCAAGCGGAGAGTATTCGGCAAATCAATCTTTGATGGCAATTAACAATGACACGAACAGTTACGCGATTGCCGGAGCATCAAAAGACAAAAATTACGCGCTTATTCCCGGCAGACAGTTTATGGTACTCGGTGTTCCTGAGCCGGGAATTATGATTATAATGTCATTAATAGTTATTAGCGTCTTATGGCGCTGCAGTTTGTTAAAGAAAGAAACGAATTATATTAATTTAAATTATACGGGATGACAGTGATATTTTTTATAAGAATCAAAAATTAAAATTCAGTATTTATCGATATTTAAATAATTTATTACTTTTCGGATATCTCCTTATATATTGAAAAAAATAATATTCAATGGTATAACTTATTATATAGTCTTAAACCTTGCAAAACAATTGATAAAAAATAATGGCTTTTTAAGGAACAACTGGTATAATATTATTTAAGAAAGAATGCCATGTAATAAAGAATTACAACGCGGCACACGCTCAACTACAATAATTTTTTAAAAAACTCTAATTATGTTATCATATTCGTAAGTTTTCTGTTGACGTTCTCGGCACTTGGACTCAATTTTACAAAATTTACAATCATTCTAAGCTCACTTGGCGTAGGAATCGATTTTGGTCTGCAATGTGTTGTGAGCAATTTTGTAAGTAGACTGATTCTACTTTTTGAACGACCTGTCAGGGAAGATGATATTATCGAATTCGAAGGTACGTGGGCTGAAATTAAAAGTATTGGTCTTTGGACAATAATTATCCAAACTCCCGAATGCTCATACAGAAATTTCTTCTAGCGATGTTTGACTCGGGATAGGGCGTGTGGATATTAATATTTTGATACCCCGCATTGTAACAAGAGGCTATTTAAGTTAAGCTTTTGTTGGAGTCGTATTTGATTATTTTTAATTAATTTTGAAATTTTGAGATATTTTTGATATAATATTTATGGTTTAGTTCTCAGCTGATATAAATTATTCGTGAACAGACCGGCAAACAGAACGCTTTTAACATTGTTCCGGGTAATCCCGAAGATAATAACGGAAACATTGTTGCGTCATTTTTCGGCACTTCAGTAATTCCATAATAAAATATTATAAAAATTATGAAAGCAAAATTTTTTATAATAATCGTTTTGTTTTATCTTTCTACAACTTATGCTCTTGTTATTCCGCCAAACACAAATTATTACCTTTTTCAAAATCATTTGTTAATTACTGATTCACTTGTCGTTTCCGGTACTCTTTGTTTAGCTAATTATCCCGGGCAACCAATGGACTATAATGAAGGTTTCTTTATTTCAATTACAAACGGTGATTTTATTCTCGCAGAAAGCGGTGTTATTACACAAGTGTATGATTGCGCGATTCCTCCCGGAAGTTACAGTGCTAATGGCGCTAATGGCACGAACGGAACCGCAGATGCTTTCAACGGCGGTAACGGAGGTGAAGGTGTCGGTTTCGGTTTCGGCGGCCGTGGCGGAAATGGATATTCACCAACACTCGAAGAGGTCAGCCCCTTTGACTCTAACGGTGGGAACGGGGGCAAAGGCGGTAATGGCGGCGGGAACGGGGGAAACGGCGGAAATGGCGGGAACGGCGGCGACGGTATGTCTTTAGACTCAAGCAGCACAGGCGGAACACCCGGTAGTGGCGGTTGCGGCGATAATGGTGGAAATGGCGGCTCTAATACTAATTTAACAGGAAAATGTTTCCTTTTCCTCCGCAATTATACCTGCGATGGTGTCGTTGATCTGTCAAAAGGTTATATTTGCTTATCCGGCTTTGATGGAGGTGATGGAGGCGATGGCGGAAACGGTGGGCTTGGCGGTGATGAGCTTGGAGATGGTGAACCCGGAAACTCCCGCCCTCCGGGTGATGGCGGGAATGGAAGTGATGGCGGGAATGGCGGAAACGGCGGAAATGGCTTTATAGTAGATGTCACTTGCAAAAATGGTTTTATTTTTACACCTGCAAGTTTTAAAAAAATTAATTTAAACGGCGGAAATGGCGGGAACGGCGGAAATGGAGGAAACGGCGGGAATGGCGGGAACGGAGCAACAGGTGAAATCGGCTTCGGCGGCGATGGCGGGAATGGCGGAAATGCAGGACGTGGTGGCACAGGTGGATATATTTATTTAGCGGCGGCAAAAATTTTTACTAATAATATAAGAGTCTTTTGGGTTTATACTGATCTTGATAACGGCGGCATTCCGGGTACAAACGGTTTGGGCGGAACCGGTGGAATTGGTGATATGGCAGGCATGGATGGCATACCGGGAAATATAATTTCAAATAAAGGATTTTCTGATTACTTCGTTTGCAGTCCGGATATATATCCACCAAATTTCGCAGCAAAGGACCCGGTCATATCACCGGAAAATCAAGTGAAACTTATGCCGGGCATTGCTTTCCTTTCTTTTGATTACAGTGTCTTCTCCGATAATATGACGTTATCAAAATACTTGATGCAAACTATTCAAGTTGTTCCAACAAACAATCCTACCGGACCGGCTTTGGCTACCGTTGCTTCAAATTTTTATAACACTGCGAACAATACAAACATTATATTTGCTGTAGATTCTTCCTGGGTTAATTATGATGCTTTGTTCTTCAGGTTTATAACAAAAGACAAAGCTGATTTTGCGACTACGAATTTATATCCGACACAAACAACTCATATTTTCGTGGTTATTCCGGAGCCTTTTTCATTTTATATTTTTCTTATTTTGATAGGCTCAATTTTTCGTTTAAAAATCGGTTAAAACCTTTTAAAGGGCGATTATATACCAATTTGAGAAATATTAAAAAATCATGAAAAAAATTTTATGTCCGGTATGCGGCGCTAATAATAATAATGTCTTTCTTCGCGGAAATGATATTCTTCATAATGTGCCCGGCGAATTCACACTTTCAAAATGTGACTGCGGTATGGTTTATGTTAATCCACAACCGGATAATAATGAACTTCAGGCTTATTATCCCGATAACTACTGTTCGCACAGAAAAATGAATATTGACCATAGTTTAAGAAAGCATCGCGCTTTGAAAATTTTTATTCTTCGCTGGTATTACGGCTGTCCTGTTGGTCAAGAAAATCCACCGTTTAAATGGATTAGAACATTGTTTAAACCGTTTTTGTTTTTTCTTAGTTTAAGTACTATGAAAAGTATGATTCCCTATCATGGCAATGGAGAAATCCTTGATATCGGATGTGGAAATGGTGGATGGTTACTAAGATTGAAAAACGCGGGTTGGAAAACAACCGGCGTGGAAATTGACGCTCCGGCTTCCCAAACAGCAAACGAAGCCGGATTAAATGTGTTTTGCGGTACGCTTATTGATGCGGATTTTCCTGATAATTCTTTTGATGTTATCCGTCTGCATTATGTTTTTGAACATCTTATAAATCCGAAAGAAACGCTGGATGAAATTCATAGAATTTTAAAACCGGACGGAATATGTTTAATAAAAATTCCAAACATTGACAGTGCGATGTTCAAATTGTTCAAAGTAAATTGGTTCGCGTTAGACATACCCCGCCATGTTTTTCATTACACGCCTGACACGTTTTCAAAACTTGCGGAACAGCATGGATTAAAGGTTAAAAAAGTTAATTTTAACTCACCTGACACCGGATTTTTTACAAGTTTGGAATACGCTAAAAAAAATAATAATGCACCAAAATTTTTGAGGTTCATTAATAAAAACTTTTTCTGGAAAAATATTTGGCGACTAATTGGATGGATTATCGATATATTTCATAAAAGTGATATTGTTGAATATACATTGAAAAATTAGTGTAAACGGGAAGAGTAATTGAAGAAGGGAATTTATCACCGATAAAAATTTTCTGCTTGGCTTTTGCCATTCTTTTGGCTGAATATATCGGCTCTCCGGTGTTTAAATTCCTGTTATAAGCGGGGAAACCACTTGATGTGATAACAATTCTTAATTTATGTCCGGGATTGATTTGATAACCCGTCGGCCAGATTTTAATTTTTAATTTTTGAGTTTTGTTTTTATTTTTTGGAATAAATTTTGTCCCTCCGGTCTGTATATTCACTATTGGTCCTTTTGGAAAAACGTCTTGAATACTCACAAAAAAATCCGTTTCTTTGGCATCGGTTTCGACAAATAATTCAGCGCTAATGGGACCAAGTAATGTTAAAGGTTTATTTTTAATCCTCATATCAAAAATAAGCTGATCGGTGCGGGATGTTGTCGAAGACTGGTCCGCGGGTCCAACATTTTCGCCGAAAATGTTTCCTCCGAGACTTGGAAACGGGTCGGTCGGATTATAAGTATATTTTAAAACATCATTTTTTTGTTGAATTTTTGTTGAGAGTTGCTTTTTATTATGAAAATAAAATTTTGTAAATTTTGTTTCTTTAGGCGGCCAAACTTCACTGCCAACATATTCATTTCTTTCCATAATAAAAAGATTATATTTTGTGTTTTTGTACGGGGCAACGAAAAATTTATTTATTTTTTCGCCTTTCAGTTCTGCAATAACACACTGATTATTTATTTGGTCCCGATTTCCTGTTTTTTCTTCTCCTCCGTAATTTTTTTCAAGAACCTGAGTTCCATGACACCAAGGTCCTACAATCATTCTGCAATTTTTGGAAGTTTTTTCATCCAACGCTAAAAAATCTTCAAACTGTGGTCCAAGAAACATATCATACCAGCCGGCCATAAAAAGTGCCGGGCATTTAATAAATTTACTATAGTTTTGTTTTTTCCAAAAATCATCATAAGATTCGTGTTTAAGATATTCATCAATAAATTTATTTGTTTTTCCGTAACTTTTTATTGAAGCATCTGAAAGGGGAAGAATTTTATAAGCATTATTAACATCATATTCTTTTTCCGGTTTATCCATCATAAACCCCCATGAAAAGACTGTTTTCGGCGAAAAAATTCCATAAACATAAATTACTTTATAAATATTGCCGGCAGCAACGTGTAAAGTAGCAAAATCAAGCACATCGGCGATTGCAATCTGGGTATAACCGCTATAACTTCCTCCGAAACCTGAAATTTTTCCGTTTGACCATTTTTGTTTACGAATCCATTTTACTGTATCAAGACCATCTTTTCTTTCGTTTACAAACGGGAAAAAATCACCTCCGGAAGTTAATCGCCCACGGCAATCCTGAACAACAACTGCAAATCCTTCGTTCAAAAAGGGCATTATCAAAGGCATAACGGTATCTGTATTTTTGTCGTAAGGAGTTCGAGCAAGAACGCATGGAATTTTTCCTTTTTTCTTTGGAAGGTAAATATCTGTGCCAAGGGCGGTTCCGTCCTGCGAAATAATATTAGTTGTTATTAAAGAATAATTTTTGGGAAGTTGCATAGTGGCACAAGAAGAAAGTTCAGCCATGATAAAGAATAAAAAAAGAAAAGTTAAATTTTTCATTTTTTTAGTTGAATGTTAATTATTTGGACATTATGGACACAATGGACATAGTGAACATGGTGGACATTATGGACGAATATAAACATATAATTTACTGTTAACTAATAACAATTAACTAATTTTATTTTCCAAACATACTGTGGAAGCGTTTCATATTAAGAGCTTCAACAAACGCGCTTACTTTTGTGTATGTACTGCACGGGTCAGTAGTTTCATCTAAACAATCTCCGTCAAGAACGAGTAGAGGAACTTTAACTTTTTTAAGTTCTTCCTTCAAATGTTTTATAAAACTTGTGTCTGCCATTGAACATCTGCCAAACATATGATTATAAAGAACACATCCTGAGAATTTTGCAAGTGCAGCATTTCTTGCGATACTTTTAACTCTCAACTCAGGATCAAGAAATCCAACTGTTAAAATTCTTTTTGCTAAACTTGTGTATGGATCATTTATATCAAGAGGTTCCCAACCGACATAATTAACTTCTTCAAACACAATTGGAGCATCATTTGCCTCTTCAATAAAATTCATTAATTTTTTGCTATAAAACGGAGGAAGATGTAGCCAGATAAGTCTGTGAGTATCTTCAATATTTGTGTATAATTCGATTTCTTTTTTTCTTTCAATCAGTTCATCACGAAATGTTTTCTGCAACTCAACAAATTCTTTTTTCCCCCATCCCGGAGAAAAAATAATTGCGTTTAATACCGCTTCGCTGCCACGAATAAGTGGTGGACTTGTGAATCTGATATTATTAGATTCAACAGCATAAGCGCGCGCCTGATTTGAAAGTTCACACGCTTCTGCGAGCTTTTCAGGTTCAAGTTTATATCCAAATGCCTTTTCCATTCCTTTAACTGATTCCTTAAGTCCGGTTACCAATTGATCAATAGAGTGTTCGTTGTATTTATAAGGGGTATGAAGAGTGTAATATTTATCTTCAAGACCATTATCTCTTACAAGATCCGCAAAAATTCTTTCTCCTTGCTGACATGGTTCAGTAGTAGTAACCGCGAAATCAGGCTTTGAAAGATTTTCGTCCCCCTCAAGCACACGCAAAAAAGAACATGTTTCAGCTGAATAACCTTTTGAAGCGGCCCTGTCAAAACATTGTTGAAGTTTTTTAGGATTGCGTGCTCTAAAAGCGGCATACGTTTCAAGAGTCATTGTTCGAGCGCCAAAAGCGTTAAGAATTTCCGGAGGATAAAATAAATTTCTCCAAATCAATGGTTTGCTTTTATCTCTTGAAAAGAGTTCGCTTCGAGTAATATTTGCTCTCATCGCGATAGATTTTTTAAAATACCCTTTATCTGTTACCGGTTTTCTTAAAACTAATTTATCAAAAATATCTGTAAATTCGCGGACAAGGTGAACGTCACCAATAGCCTCTTTTACTTGTTTAATACTTGGAACACCTATTTTTTCACTACCATTATCCATTTTATGAATAAAAAGTTTGTTTTTAAGCCCGCCAAGTTTTTTTGCAAGAGGTGTTTCTCCAACCGATTCAATAATCTGCTGTAGTTCATCCAAACCAACTTTAAACATACTTTTATCTTCATCAAAAGCTTTTTTTCTTTTTTTCTTTTCATAAAGTTCTGATGCAAGACAAGCAGCACCAAGAGCGCCCATAACCTGATGAAACTCGGGTACAAGTATTTCATTCCCGGTAATTTTTCTCAAGTAATATGCGACAGCATTATTTGATGCAACTCCACCTTGAAAAACAATTGGACCTTTATGATTAAGAAAAAGTTCACCAACACCTGACATTACTGTTCTTGCCTGTGCTCTACATGCGGCGCCAATAATATCACCTAACGGATACCGGTTTTTGAATTTATTAATTGATGTTGCGCTAAGAACAGCGCAAATTGAAGAAACCTGAAGTTTTGTATCATAATTTACCTTTTCTGCCATGTCTTCTACAGGAACATTGAGTTTTGCCGCAACACTATCAAGAAAAGCTCCGGTTCCCGCAGCACAAATTCCACTCATTTTCGACATCCACATCTGCATATCTTCATCAAAAAGCATTGCTTTACTGTCCTGACCACCAACATCAAGAATACATTTAACTTCAGGATAATAGTGGCGCGCACCGGCAACATGGGCAGATACTTCGCTTACATAAGAATCATATTTTATAAATTTATCAAGACCTTCAACTATTTGACTACCTGTCATAACTGTACAAACAACTTGTTTTCTATCAGTTCCTGCTGAAGCGAGAAAATCATCTATTGTTTTGCTTATAGCTCCTAAATTACAACGACCGCATTTATGACATTGTCCCGTGCAGCTTAATATAGCATCGGGCATAGGTTTGGTTCTGGTATAAATTGTATGATGAACCTTGCCTTTTGGAGTAAGGAGTACAGCTTTAAATGTAGTGGAACCGATATCCACGCCCAGAAAGTAAATATTTTTGTTTATATTTGTTTTCATTTTTTTTATTTTTTAAAGTTATTATGGTATTATTATACTCATTAATCCTTTTTTTAACAATCCGTGTAAAAAAATAAAATCATTTTAAATCATAAAAACTTATTGCCATTACGCTCTGATATGCATTCTTATCAACCGGATTCTCAGTTTTTACAGGAATGAGTTTAACTGTTTTTTCCTCTCCTGACAATAAATCAAAATAATTATCAGAAAATTGAGCTGCAGAATCATCACATTTCAAGTAAACACATTTAGAAATATTTTTTGCTGTAATATTTATTATATTGTTACTAACTGCATCAACATTTAATTCCGGGTTTTCTAAAGCGGCATCTTTAAGGGACGAGAAATGGTAAATTTTTCTTGATGATACATTTTTATTGATAAATTCAACGATTAAATAACAGTTTTTCCTATTATTTCCGTTTAAAAAACTATCTGATTTTTCAGAAAAAATAATTTTTGAATCACAAAAATTAATTCTTGAATTAAACTCTTTTTCAATAATCGTTTCACCGGAATATTTATTTAATTTCAATAAAATCTTACCGGAAATATTAATTGCTAAATCATTAATTAAAGAGATTCTTAACTCTTCACCGTATTCAGCCACTGTGATTAAAACAGATGCGTAAAATTTTCTTGCGGAATAATGTAAAGCTTTCCATCTACCGTTATAATCAACACTTGCCCAACTAACTACCGGCCAATTATCGTTAAACTGCCAAAAAACAGTGCCCATACACCTGTTTTCCGAGCGATTAGCTCTCCAATGTTCAACACCTGTTTTAATAACTTTTTGCTGAAAATATTGGCTCATAACAAGAAAATGTTGAAAATTTTTCGGCTTTCCAAAATTTTTAATTACGTCTTCCATTATTCTCGCGTTTCCTCCTCCGTTTTTTTGATGGTAAAGCATTGTTTTTGACTCAAGCGCGATTTCATCCTCTTTCGCGAAAGATTTAATTGTATGAATGTCCGGAAATGATTGATAACCAAACTCACTCATAAATCTATCGTATCTTTCAAGATAAGCGCTGAACGGCAAACCAAAATGCCAGACACCCCAAAAATGCGTGTCACCACCGGTTTGTTCATCGGTATTATTTGAATAAGGTGTATGAGGTGAACTTGGCCAGTAAAGCCGTGAACTGTCCAATTTATTAACAACCCCGCGCAGATATTCATCAAACAAATAAAAATAATCTTTTGAAATTTCATCAGGAAGTTTTTGATAATGCAAAACTATCATTTCTACTTCGTTGTTTCCACACCAAAGCGCGATTGACGGATGTAACTGTAATCGACAAATATTGTCGTTTAATTCATCTGATACACTTTGTAAAAATTCTTTGTAGCTCGGATAAGCAATACAAGCAAACATTAAATCGTGCCAGATTAAAATTCCGTATTCATCGCACAAATCATAAAAAATATCTTTTTCATAATAACCACCACCCCAAACTCGTAGTATATTCATATTTGCTTCTGCTGCATCAGAAATTAATCTACGGTAATCTGAATCTGTTAATCGGGGAGTTAAAGCATCCGCGGGAATCCAATTGCTTCCTTTAGCAAAAACCGGCACTCCGTTCACACGAATAAAAAACGATGTTCCGAATTTATCGGGTTCAACAACCATATTAAGTTGTCTGATACCGACTTTTTTTGAAATTATAGAAACAGAGTTTCCCGATTTTTTTAAATCTGCGGTAAGATTGCAAAGCGGTTGATCACCCAAACCATTAGGCCACCAAAGTGGTGGATTTTCAATTATAAATTTAAAAGCGATATTTTGCGCATCAGGTCGTAAATTTTTATTAATTTTAAATTCAGTTCCGTTTGGTAATATTAATTTTATTTCCGATTCTGCTGATTCTTCAACTCGTCCGGTAAATTTAACATAACCAAGAACTTCCGCTTTTTTATTATCTGAAGAAACTTTTGTTTCAACAAAAATTGACTTAATACGCGGTTCATTCCACCCTTCAATAAAAACTGATTTCCAAATGCCGGAAAGCGGGAGAGTAGGTCCCCAATCCCACCCGAAAGAGCAAGCCATTTTTCTGATATAATTTTGGACAGCGGGTTTTTGTCCAAAAAAGTTTTCCGGTGCATATTCTAGTAGTTTAGAAGTTCCTTTATATTTTTCTCTTATTTCCAGCGCCGCCTTTCTTGGCGCTTTAATAAAAACTTTTAATTCATTATCGGCGGGTTTGATGATTTCTTTAACATTAAACCGCCATGTTTTGAACATATTATCGGTTGTTCCAATAACAATCCCGTTTAGTTTAATGATTGATATAGTATCAATTCCTTTAAAAACAATATTTACTTTTTCATTGTTAATTAAGCATTCACTCGCAGCAAATTTCAGCAAATAAGTGTAATCGGTTTCGCAGGCTTCCTGCCACTGCTCACAATTATCACCAACGAACGGATCGGGAAGTTTTCCCGCTTTAAACATATCGTACTGAACATATCCCGGAACGGAAGTTTTTATATATTGTTTATCGTTATCCCAATAAGCGGTCCAATTTTCATTTAGAGAGGCAATATATTTTGTAGTTCCAAAAATAGATGACATAATAATTTTCTGTTTATTTTAAGTTAAATTGGTTTTTCTACGGATATTGTACCAAAAAATGATTGAAAATATTGCTAAAAAATTTTTATAAATCTTTCTCTGCCGCTTAAATCTTTAATAATTTCAATCTTATCAAATTTATTCTTTTTTGATATTTTAATTAGTTCAGCAGATTGTCCCAAACCGAATTCGCCCAAGAAAACACCTCCTGAATTCATTTTTTCACGTAAGTTTGAAATGATTTCCCGATAAGCATTGAGCCCGTCCTTCCCTGAAAACAGTGCGTTTGAAGGTTCATAACTAAGTTCCGGCTGAAGTTTTTCCCATTCTTTAACATAAGGCGGGTTTGCAATTATAAAATCAAATTTTATATTTTTGGGAAAAGCATAAAACCAGTTTCCATAAAAAAACTTTATTTTATCACTGATAAAATTTCTTTCAGCATTGCTCTTTGCCACTTGTAATGCCGTTTCACTCGCGTCACACGCGAACCATTTTGTTTTTTTTATTTTTTTTGCGATGGCGATTGAAATACATCCGCTTCCCGTACCCAAATCCGCGCATATAATTTCTCCGGGAATATTTTTTAATAAATTACAAGCCTTTTCCACCATTTCTTCTGTTTCGGGACGAGGAATGAGAACATTATTTGTAACACAAATTTTTGTATCAAAGAAATCAATATTACCAATTAAATATTGAAGAGGATAATGCTTAACGCGTTTATTGATTAATTTTAGGAATTCGTTTTTTTGTTTTTCGGAAATTTGAATTTCAAAATCTATAATCTTTTTCCCAAGAATAAACTCCATTAACCAAATAACTTCACGTTCAGCCGGATTAACCCCTGCTTTCTGCAGTGTTTTTTTCCCTTTATTGATTATGTCAGATAAATTAATTTTAATGTTTTTTAATGGTGGTGATGATTCCTTGCCGTTAAAATCTTTTTCTGTTATAATTAAACTTTGCATGAAAAGATTGCATAATATTATATTAAACCAGCATTATATCATATTTATGATTAATTATAAAACTATTTTTTGTCTGTTAATTGTTTTATCAATTACCGCATGTGATCCTTTTGGATTTCTTGACAGTAATTCAAAACAAAAATCACGTGATAAAATCAAAAAAGAACCGCGGTGGACATGTACTCAAATTTTTTCTCCTAAAAGTTTTTTATTTTCATTTGAAAATCAAACTGTTACTGTTGAGCTTGAGAATGTGATTATACCGGGTTGTTTATCAAAAAAAGAAAAAGAGTTTTTTGATAAACAAATTTTATTATCACAAGATAATTTTAAAAAATATGCAGATGACGCATTTGATTTCTCATCAAATTTATTGTTTAATATGGAAGCCTTTTTATCTCCCTTACCTAAAAAAAATGATAAATACTGTAATGCTCACATTACGGTTATTCCGGGCGGTGATGTTGAAGCACGACTGTTAAATGAAGGATTGGCCATGCTCAAACATGACTTAAAACCGGAAATTAAGGATAAATACATAACTTATCAACAAAAAGCAATGGATAATAATAATGGATTATGGTCACAATGTATAGCTAATACAAATAATTTTATAATAAAGGTTAGTGCATTACTAACCTCTGGTACGGAAAACAAAGTAATAAGAAAAAATGTTAAAAATTTGCCGAAATTTTATTCTCCTGATTTATATAACGGTCCAAAATTCACTGAAATTGGTGCAAAATCAATTGAAAATATTTCAAATGCTGAGATGAAGCTTTCAGCGGAAGCGGTAATTAAAATTATCAGCGCTGCAAAATCATATGAACTAACATTAAGAATTCAACCTCATGTAATTCAAAAAGAATTTAGTGGACCGTTGAGCGCATTCAAAAATGATTTGCTGGATTGGGAAGAAAACACGATACACGCGAAAGGTGGAGAAAAAGTTTCTTTAAAAGTTGAATATTCACCGATAGAAATAAGCAGAGTAATTAAAGGAAATAATATTTCTGTTTTTACAGGAGCGTTAGTTGAAAGTTGTGATATTGAAATACTAAGTGACGGAAAAATAATTTATCAAACCAAAAAACAATTTTCACGGGATATTACTTTAAATAGTCTTGATAATTCATTAGACTCGGCTTTTTAATTATTTTAATAATATTTTTGAATCTTTTGAAAATTTTTCTTTTATTATCAAATTCTCAGCTTTATTTCGCCTTTTTAACGCTGCTGCTGCTGCGCATTTTATATTCCACATATCATCATCAGGAATTTTCAAAATATTTATAAGTGACAAAATTTCATTCGTTGAACCAACTTTTCTCAAAATTCCGGCACTGCGAACTTTCGTCATTTCAGTTTTTCCTTCTTTTAAATATTTTTCAGCGTATTTAACCGATTGAGTAACTCCACAATTTCCTAATGCCCAAAGAGCAATAGACCTGTTTTTATCATTTTCAAGTTCCTGAATTGCCACTTTTTCAACTCTTTTATCGTGATTTAATCCTATAAAATAAATTAACGCGCGTTTTACACGCTGATTAGTTGTAGAATTATAAGTTTCAAGAAGCATAGGCACCGCGTTAGTTTTCCATGACAAAATAATATTTTGAATCGCGTAAAGCCCCTGACCACACGGATGTTCAATTTTTTCTGCGATTAGAGGAATAATCTGCGGGCCGAGTTGTTTTAATTTTTGCATAGCCATATTTGATAATTCATTTTTTTCTTTTGAGAAAGATGAATCTATCGCCATACGATATAATTTTTCGAAATTAATATTATTTATTTCCGGTGAATTATACTTAAGAGAATATGGGTAACAGTTTTCAAATTTATTTCTTGCTAAATTTTCATCAATTAAATTAATTTTACCGGTGTAGATAAAATTTGTTGAGAAATCAACGCAAATGCCGATTAAACCGTTTATCTGAACAAAATTATTAGTTTCTCTTATCCCATATTTATCTTTTCCGGATAAATCAAGTAAAAATCCCAGCGAACCAAAATCACGCCGCTCAGCCCATTCACCGTCACCATGTGAAATATTACTCCAGGAACTATACCAGTCATTCCCGCTGTCATCAATTAAAAAAGAAACACCATTATTTATTGCTCCGCCCTGAACTGTTACATTTCCATTATATTGATCATTTCCTGAGTAATCTCTAAGAAGTCCTACAGCGAAATCATGTTCAGCTCCCTGTCCAATTCCACCTCGTAAACTATAAATATCATTTCCGTTGCCATCGGCAAGAATTCCGCAGCCCATGTGAATTCCTGCTCCCTGCCCGTATTCATAAAGATTATAAGTATCGTTTCCTCGTTTATCGATTAACATTCCGAGACCAAACCAATAAGCGGAACCTTGTCCAAAAACATCAGCAATATAGCTGTCATTCCCGTTTTTATCGATTAAAGTTCCAATTCCGCCTGAAGCAAAAGGACGCTCACCGATACCCATTCCCTGACTCATAGAAATATATTGATTATTGTATCTTCCAATATCCGGATAAACGCCTCCTGCGTAAAAAATATCGTTACCGAATTCATCTATTAAAAAACCATAACCTTTTGTAAATCCAATTGCCTGCCCGTAAGAGCTGATTTTATAGTTATCGCTGCCGTTATTATCTATTAGCGCTCCTAAACCGAAAAAACCTGCTCCCTGGGAATAATTATCTGCAGAATAGAAATCATTACCATTATTATCAATTAAAATTCCTGCGCCGGCTAATCCTGTTCCCTGAGCGGCAGCACCGTTTTTATAAATATCATCGCCTTTTTTATCAATTAGAAGACTAATTCCAAAAACACCGCAGGAAATTCCAAAAGAGTAATCATTTTTATAAATATCATTACCGTCAAAATCAATTATAATTTTTAAAGGTTGATTAATTCCAATTGAAGCATAACCGGATAAATTCTCATAAATATCGTTACCGCCGGGATCAATAATCATCCAAACATTTTTATTTGTGTAAATATCATTATTTAATGTGCCAATTTGAATTCCCTGCCTAATTAATTTTTTTCTTAATTTAATAAGTTTCGGAATATTAGTGATTTGATTTGCTGAATTAACTATTTGATAAGCAAAAGAAACACATTGAGAAACTGAAAAGTCTGATAATTCAGTAAAAATATATTGATTAATATTTTCTTCCTGAAGCAAGTAATTATCAGCTTTATTCAGCAAATTTTTAATTATTTCTCCATTTCCGCCTGCATTAATTAGATTATCAAATTCATTTCTTTTATCTTTAATACCACTGAATTTGAAAAGCAGATAACTATAAAGTTTTTCATTTTTTCCGTATTTATCAAAAAAGGAAAATAAATTTTTTCGGATGGAAATAATATTTTTGATAGGATTTTCCAATTTTTCTTCCTTATAAGGAAAAGCAGTAACTTCAGAAATAATCTGTAAAGGGGATAAATTATCAACATCAGAAATCAGTTTATCACTCATTTCTATTGTAAAAACAGGGTCAGCGAGACATTTTTCCTGAATTGGAAGTCTAAATTCATCTCTATACCACGCTTTTTCAAAACCGAGACTTCTGCGGGAAATTCCCAGCTTATCAAAAGAATAATTTAAGGCGTTAGCTGTTTTACCGGTAATAGAATTATCGGCAAAAACGCTTGTTAATGGGATTAATAGAAAAAAGAATAATATTTTTGACATTAATTTCACAAATTTACACGGATTTTATTTTTAGTCACAAAAACGATTAAAAAATTGGGTAAAGAGTTATCGTTTGAAAAAATTAAAAAAATCTAATTTTTTTTATTTTATCGGTGATTTCACTTTGAATTTTCTTTAAAATTACTGTTCCGAGGCCACCTCTTAATTCATTTTTCCAAATATGAGATGATACTTTAACTAAAAGTATTGATTCCTCAATACGTTCAATTTTAGTATTTTTAGCGATTTCGGGGCCAACAATATCTTCCCATTTTTCTTTAATATTGTCGAGCCATGAATCAGCAGGTGGTTTGATTTGATTGATTATTACATCAACAATATCGCCTATGGATTTAAAAGAAGCTTTTTTGTTCATAATTTTAATATTTTTTTGCTTTTTGGGAATAAAATTACCCGTTTAAAGATATAAACGGGTATTATAGGTCAATTCTAATTTCTAATTTCTAATTGCTCTAATTCTTGACCCGCGTATGCTGGGTTTTAATTACTCTAAACAAATCCCAATAGTCCAATGTCTAAATCCCAAAAATATTTTCTCTTAGTTTGATCATTTTTTCTTTTGTACATGACCATGCGATAATACGCATGTTATTTCATTGGGTCATTCTTTAGGTCAATTAGATCAATTAGGTCAATTAGGTCAATTAGATAAGTTGCCTTATACTCTCATCGGCATAATAATGCAGAGAAAGTTTTCTCCTGAACGAATAACAAGCGGGCTTCCACTACCTGTAATTTCGATTATAATTTCATCTGATTCAATATTTTGACATACATCAGTGAGATAAGTTGGATTGAGGGCTAAATCGACATGTTCACCATCATATTTAACTTCAAGCACATCATTTACTTCACCTATTTCCGCTGTATTTGCGCTTATAGAAAGTAAATTATTTTCAAAATTCAGTCTTACAACTGCCTGCTTACTTTTTTCAGTTACAACAGTAGCTAAATTTATAGCATTTAGAAATGTTAATCTATTAACTTCAATTGTTGCTTGACAACTTTTAGGAATTACCTGATTATAATTCGGGTAATGTTCATCAACAAGTCTTGTTACAAGAACACTGTTCAAAGTGCTTATCTGCATAAGATTAGAAGTATATTTAATTTCTGCCGTACCTTCAGCATTAAGAATCTGCTGAATTACAGAAATTGATTTTGAAGGAACAATTATCTGCATAGCTTTTTCCTGCTTTATACCTACACAAACATACTTTGCAAGACGTTTTCCATCTGTGGCAACAACATCAAGATCATCACCAAAATTAAAACAAACACCGTTAAGCATAGATTTTGATTCATCTCTAGAAACAGCATAACTTGTGTATTTAAGCATTGCTGAAAGTTCCTTTGCAGGAAGTTCTATTGAAGTTTCACTTTCAACCACAGGAAAATTAGCAAAATTACTTGGATCCATTCCCCGTAAACTGCATTTTACTTTATTTCCAGAGCGAATAGTTGATACATTTGCTTCATCAACTGAAAGTTCAATAGTATCTGAATTCATTTTTCGAAGCGCGTCAAGAAAAAAACGAACAGGAATCGTAGTCTCTCCTTCTTCAACAACATCTGAAGGAATTTTAGTTTTCACAGTAAGATCAAGGTCTGTTGCCACCAATTCTATTTGACCGGCTGTAGCTTTTACTAATAGATTTGAAAGTATAGGCATAGTTGTTCTTAAAGGACATACCGGCTGTAAAAGTTGAACAGCGTTTCTTAAAAGAGCGGTTTGGCATTCAATTTTCATTATAATAAATCTCCTACAAGTTAATTAATAATTCACAATTCTTTTATAATTATACTAAATATATAATTATTTTTAAATATATTAGTAGTATTATTTATATTGTGTAATTTGTGAGTAAGGCGTTATAAAGGATACTTAGCCTGTGAAAAAAGTTGTGATAACATGTATAAAATTAATTTTTTTTGTGAGAAAAACTTTTTTACTATAATTTACACAATTAATTCACATTTTTTTCACACGTTTATTCACATCATTTTTACACTACCAATTATGTTTTTTTCAAGTGTTAAAAGTTGCTGTCTTAATATTTCATCTTTATTTTTTTTATCTTCAATTTTACGACATGCGTATAAAACCGTAGTATGATCTTTACCACCAAAAGACTGTGCTATTTCAGTTAAAGAATTGTTAGTCATATTACGACATAAATACATAGCAAGTTGTCTTGGATATGATATAGATTTAGGTCTTCTGCTTGATTTTAAATCGTTAATTCTTAAATCAAAAAATTCACCTACGGATTTTTGAATTAATTCTAATGTAACTGTATGAGAAGAAACATAACCTTTTAAACATTCTTTTGCCATTTCAAGATTAACAGGTTCATTTTGAATAGAAGCATATCCGAGCAATTTAATTATAGCTCCTTCAATTTTTCGAACATCGTCTCTAACTTTATTTGCAAGGTAAAAGCAAATATCTTCATCAAATTTTTGACCGTATTGTTCCAATTTTTTATTAATAATAGCAACTCTTGTTTCAAAATCAGGCGATTGAATATCAACAACCATTCCCCATTCAAATCGATTAACAAGTCTGTTTTCAATTCCTTTAAGTTCCTGAGGAGATTTATCACTTGTCATTATAATTTGTTTACCTTCATTATGTAAGGTATTGAACGTATGGAAAAATTCTTCCTGCATTCCGGTTTTTTTAGATAAAAATTGAATGTCATCAACAAGAAGAACATCAATATTTGAACGATAATATTCCCTGAATTTCGCTAAAGTTTTTGTCTGAATAGCTTCAATAAATTGATTTACAAATCGTTCGGAGGAAATATATAGAATATTTAAATTATTGTCTTTTGTAAAAGCAGCATTTCCTATTGCCTGCATAAGATGTGTTTTACCAAGTCCAACTCCTCCATAAATAAACAAAGGATTATAAGAATGCCCGGGATTCTGACCACATGCATAAGCGGCAGCATGAGCCATTTGATTAGAATTACCGATAATAAAATTACTAAAGAGAAAATTAGAATTTAAATTAGTAATATTTATTTTATTATTTTTTTTCGGAGTTTTTGTTTTTAAAGCGGTATAATTTTTTTCTTCCTGAAGACCTTTACAATGTATAATAAGTTGTATTTTTGTTCCTACAGAATCAGATAATGAGTCTTCCATAATTGAAAGATATTTTTGTTTAATCCAATCTGCAACAAGTGGAGAATCAACTTTTATAATGAATTTATCATCATCAAACAATAAAGGATGAACAACGGAAAAAAAAGATTGAAAAATCGCTTCATTAGTTGACGATTTAACAACATTAAGAACATTTTCCCATAATTTTTCGCAATCAGCCACAGTTTTCCTCAAGTTATTCACAAGTTATTCACAACAAATTTAAATATTAAATATACAATAATAGTAACATAAATAAATAAACTTATTTTGAACTTAAATTAGCTATTACAAGTAACTTACAATATTTTCCATGTGATTAAATCACAAATTAATTTAAGTGTCCCCACAACTTAAAATACAGAAAAAATCAAAGTTATTCACAATTATAATCTTAAGTCTAAATTCCAAACCGCATCAGCAGAAATGCAGATAGTGTGAATAGTATAACTAAAAAAAAAACATTTGTAAAGTGTGTTTCATAAAAGGGCAACAATTGAAAAAAGAGATCATTTATAATGTATAAATTTTTATTTTTACTACAATATATTGATTTTTTAAAAGTGGAGAGATATTTATTATAAATTTTTATATCAAAAAAACTAAATTTTTTTATTAACTTGACGATTATTCCACGATATTGTATAATAATTTTAGTATAATGAAAATAAACTTAAAAACAGAAATATTAATCATTGGCGCCGGAATTGGTGGTTGCACAACCGCAATTACCGCTGCAGACAATGGTTGTAAAGTAATATTATTAACAAGTGGCAGAAATGTTGAAAATTCTTCAACCGTGCGAGCACAGGGCGGAATTATCTATAAAGGAATAAAAGATTCACAAAAATCTTTAATAGAAGACATAGAAAATGCCGGTGACGGAATGTGTAACCCTGAAGCTGTGAGACATTTAGCCAAAGAAGGGCCAAAAATTGTAAAAAATTTTTTAATTGATAAAGTAAATGTTAAATTTGATAAAAATAAAAACGGAAAACTTGATTTAACTCGTGAAGGCGGTCATAAAATAGAGAGAATAATTCACTGTTCCGATAGTACCGGGAAAAGCATAGCTGAAGTTTTATGGGAAAAAGTAAAAAAACATAAAAATATTACTATTTTTTCAAACACTACAGCTATTGATTTAATTACAACAAGTCATCATTCTTTAAATTCGGTTGATATATATCTTCCTATTACTTGCGTTGGAGCTTATGTTTTAAAGCAAAAATCTCATAAAACAATAAAAATTCTCGCTAAAGAAACAATTCTGGCTACCGGTGGATTAGGACAAGTTTATCTTCATACAACTAATGGAGCAGGATCAAGAGGAGACGGTTTCGCAATGGCTTTACGCGCCAGTGCACGAATAGCGAACATGGAATTTATACAATTTCATCCTACAACCCTTTATGGAACAGCTGCTGATAATTTTTTAATTACCGAATCTTTAAGGGGAGAGGGTGGAATTTTATTAAATGCCAATGGTGAAAAATTCGCAAAAAAATATCATAAACTCGGTTCACTTGCTCCGCGGGATATTGTTTCAAGAGCAATTCATAATGAAATGCTTAAAACGCATCAATCATTTGTTTATCTTGATATTTCTCATAAGTCGGCAGAATGGTTAATAAACAGATTCCCTACAATTTATAATAAATGTCTCGAACATAAAATTGATATTACTAAAATGCCTATTCCTATTGTTCCGGCAGCACATTATGCTTGTGGAGGTGTAATGGTTGATAAATTCGGAAAAACTTCAGTTCCTCGGTTGAGAGCAGTTGGTGAAGTTAGCTGTACGGGAGTTCATGGAGCAAACAGACTTGCCAGTACATCTTTGCTTGAAGCTCTTGTTTGGGGAGTATGGACGGGAAAAGATGTAGGGGAAAATGTTAAAAGAAAAAGAAAATTTTTCTTTCCTAAAACAGCCCCCTGGATTGACAAGACTGAAAAAGTGGATATAAGTTTATTAAATCAAGACTGGATGATTATTAAACACACTATGTGGAATTATGTTGGTTTAATTCGTGGAGAGAGAAGATTACGTCGTGCACAAAGAATTTTGCGCGAGTTACAAACGGAAATTGAAACTTTTTATCGACGAGTTGCGATTAGCGATGAAATAATTGGATTAAGAAATGGCTTACAAACTGCAAGAGCTATTTTATACGCTGCAATTCGCAATGCTCGTAGCAAAGGATGTCATTATAGAGAAAAACAAAAATAAATAAATTCAAAAAAGGAGCATAAAAAATGCACAATCAAATTGCGCCGCATGGCGGCGAACTGGTAAATAGGACTCTCACAGGAGGGAAAAGAGACTTTTGGATAAAAAAAGCTAAGGAACTTCCGAGTATTACAGTCGATAATTCTGTACTCTCTGATATCGATATGATTGCTTGTGGGGCTATGAGTCCCATAGAAGGTTTCATGTGTCGTGATGATTATAATCATGTTATTGAACATATGAGATTAACTTCCGGTTTACCTTGGTCGCTGCCAATAGTTCTTGGTGTATCACGCGATCAGGCAGATGAGTTTGATGTTGGCGCGCAAATTGCCTTAAAAGATGAAAAAGAAAGTTTAATTGCTATTCTACATCTTCAGGAAAAATATATTGTTAATAAAGAAAGGGAAGCCGCTTTCGTTTATAAAACTAAAAGTACCGATCATTCCGGAGTTAATTATCTTATGAAACGCGGAGATGTACTTCTTGGTGGTGATATTGACGTGATTAACACTCCGAAACGCAGGAATTTTAATAAATATCGATTAACACCTATGGAAACAAGACATGAATTTGAACAACGCGGCTGGTCAAAAATTGTAGCTTTTCAAACCAGACGTCCTATTCACAGAACTCATGAATATATTCAAAAATGTGCTCTTGAAATTTGTGACGGTTTGCTGATTCATCCTCTTGTTTGTGAAACAGAAGAGAAAAATGTTCCGGCAGATGTTCGTATGAAAAGTTACAATGCTTTAATAGAAAATTATTTTCCGGAAAATCGTGTTTTGTTGTCTGTTTTCCCTTCTGCCGTAAAATATGCCGGACCGAGAGAGGCGGTATTTCATGCAATTGTTCATAAAAATTACGGTTGCACACATTTTATTGTCGGCAGAGACCACGCGGGTGTAAAAAATTATTACGGAACTTATGATTCACAGGAAATATTCAAAGAATTTGGACCGCATGAAATGGAAATAACGCCTTTGTTATTTGAAAACATGGTATATTGTAAAAAATGTTCCGCCATTGTTTCTCAAAAAACATGTCCTCATAGTGTTGACGACCATATTTCTTATACCGATGAACAAATATTTGAAATGTTAAATAAATCCGAACCATTAACTGAAGAATTTACACGTCCGGAAGTTGCAAAAATTTTAATTAATTCTATTGAATAATTATTAATTGTGTCAGCAAAAAAAAAAGATTTTAATTTATCATTTTATATCCATACTCTTGGATGTAAAGTAAATTGGTGTGATAGTGAAAAAATCGCCGGCGAAGCCCAAAAACACGGCTGGTCGCGGATATCTGATCCGCGAACAGCCAATATTTGTATCTTAAATACTTGTACCGTTACTTCTCAAGCTGATGCAACAGCAAGAAAATTTATAAGAAAATTTAAAAAAAATAATCCTGAAACATTAATTTTTGCTGTCGGATGTTATGCAAGAACCGATTCAGAAAAAATAAGACAAATTCCTGAAGTTGATTTAGTAATTGAATCCAGCAATTCAGAAAAAATATTTTCTGAAATTATAAATTTTCTAACACAATTTACATCGTCAATAGAAAAAAATTATAATCCGGTTGCCTCTAATAATCTTTATCTCCCTTCCGATAGAACTCGTGCTTTTATTAAAATTCAAGATGGTTGCAACCGCTTTTGCGCATATTGTAAAATTCCTTACGCACGCGGCAGGGCAAAAAGCATTTCTTTAAAACATATTATTGAAGAAATAAAAAGCCTTGCTGAAAATAATGTAAAAGAAGTGGTTGTTACAGGTATTAATATCGCGGCTTATGATTATAAAACAAATTTTTTAACTGGTTTATTGAAAAAAATCAGTGATTTGAAAATTGTTCCGAGAATTAGATTGAGCTCGGTTGAAGCGACGGCTATAACGGAAGAACTTTGCAAAATTTTTGCTGAAAGCGATGTTCTAATGCCTCATATTCATATTCCCCTGCAAAGTGGAAGCGATAAAGTATTAAAATTGATGAACAGGGAAATTTTTACCGCGGATGTAGAAAAAGCAGCGGAAAAATTTTTATTGATTGTTCCAAACGCGACAATTACAACCGACATAATTGTCGGATTGCCAGGAGAGGAAGAGGAAGATTTTGAAAAAACGATTCAAATGGTGAAAAAAATTCCTTTTGGAAAAGTACATGTTTTTCAATATTCTCCCCGTGAAGGCACAGCTGCGGCAAAAATGAAAAATTTATTTGTTCAGCCGTCAATAATTAAAAAAAGAGAAAAAATATTAATTGAAACGGCGGAAAAAACAGCAAAAAAATGCCGCCAAAAATTTGCAGATAAAAAACTTAAAGTCTTAATTGAACATAATAATAAAGGCTATTGGGAAGGTTTCTCAGAAAATTATCTCCGGGTAAAATCCTCTCAGAAAAATTTGAAACAAAATGAAATCGTTGAATTAGATATGTGTAATCCGGAAAACGAATTTTTAAAATTTTAACGGGTATATCTGCCCCCACATGAAATATATTAAATGTTTGGTAAAATATTATATATTATTGGTTGGATACTTTGCAATCTTTATTTAAAATTGTATCACAGATGCAGCGTTTATAATAGAAATAGAATTCCTAAAGAAAGAAAAGGAATGCTTATTGCCGCTAATCATGCTAGTTTTATCGATCCACCGGCTGTTGGTACAAGTTTCTTTTTTCCAATGTGGTTTCTTGCTCGAACAACCCTTTTTAATAATAAATTTTTCGGTTGGCTGATAGGTAAGGTTAATGCAGTACCTATTTCGAGAGAGCGGCTTGATCTTAAAACCATTCGAACTGTTAAAAAATTATGTGAAGAAGGAAAAAGTGTATTAATTTTTCCGGAAGGAACAAGAAGCAAAGATGGAAATTTACAACCCGGTCTTACGGGAATAGGCTTTTTTGTGGATAAAATCAACGTGGATGTCTTACCGGTTTATGTGGATAATTCATTCAACGCATTTTCAAAAAATTCAAAATTGCCCAAGCCTGTGAAGGTCCGCGTTAATATTGGAGAACCGATAAAAGTGGAAAAGTGGAAAAATCTTGAAAAAGGTAAAGAGAAATATCAAATTATCGCTGATGATATTATGAAAAAAATTAAAAAATTGAAAGAAGAATTGAATCACGAAATCTTAACCACGAATGAACACAAATAGACACTAATGAATATAATAAAAAATATAAAACTTAATCTGTGGTTAAATTATGTCTATTCGTGATAACAAAATTATCTTCTGGGGCACTCCGCAAATCGCGGCACAATGTCTTGAACACCTTATCAACACAGGTGAGAATGTGCTTGGTGTTGTTACTCAGCCGGACAAACCGGTTGGCAGGAAACAGATTTTAACATCTCCACCGGTAAAAGTTATAGCCGAGCAGGCAAAAATCCCTGTTTTTCAGCCAAAAACGTTAAAAAACGATGATTTTTATTCAAAAATCAATAATTTAGACGCAAAAATCTGCATAATTGTCGCTTATGGTAAAATTATTCCTAAAAAATTTATAGACCTGCCTGCCGAATTTGTAAACCTTCATTTCTCTCTCCTGCCAAAATATCGCGGTGCCGCACCGGTACAAAGAGCGATTCTTGACGGACTTAATGAAACGGGAATAACAGTACAGTTTCTTGCAGAAAAGCTTGATTGCGGGGATATTATTTTACAGAAAAAAGTTAAAATTGATATAAATGATACATCAAGGTCTTTACTCAATAAATGTGCCGATTTAGGCGCGCCAATGCTCTCAAAAACAATAAAAATGATTAACGACAACACGGCGCCGAGAATTGTTCAAAATGATACTGATGCCACTTTGGCACCTAAACTTTCAAAAGAAGACGGAATAATTGACTGGAAAAAATCCGCCCGCGAAATTCATGACCAAATTCGCGGCTGTTATCCATGGCCGGGCACAAGAACAGAATTAGATGATAAAGTAATAAAAGTTTGGAAATCCGTTTTACCGGAAATAACTTTTGAAGAGAAAAAGAAGCCCGGTACGATAGAAACAACAAAAAAACAGCTTTTTGTTCATACAGGGAACAGAATATTGGAATTAATTGAAATTCAACTGCCGGGAAAAACAAGAATGACCGCACAGGCATTTCTTGCCGGTCATCGAACTATTTTAGCGAACAACTCATTTAAAATTTACTGAAGTTTACGATAAGATTGTTGTAAAAGTTCATTTACCTCATTCCAGTCGGCATTCTGCTGACCGGAATCTCTTAATGCGGCTGCTTTAGCCCTTAATATTCCCGCTGTTACAAATGCAGAATTATTAGTTTCGTAAATTAATGTGTAAAGTTCAGCTATTTTCTGTCCAACCTGATTCACAGAATTTTGACCGGGAGTTCGTCTGGCAACCCACCAAGCGAGTTCAGCGCGAGCAGTTTTTTCAGGGTCAAACGATCTACCTGTCGCTTTTTTAATAAGAAGATAAGCTTCTATTAAATCCCCCAATACTACATTTTCATAATTTCCCTTTGCTGAGCGGAATTTCATCGCGGCAGAAGCTAATAATTCCCCTATTTTCTTTGCTTCAAGCAGGTGTAAGCCATACTGATTACGGAGGAGATAAATTAGTTCTATACCGATTTTAGTTTTATTGCCTGCATAATATGCCTGCCACATCCGCGTTTCAGATTGAGCGATTTTATCAGCATTAAAAGCAGGTCGGGTAAAGAAAAGTTTCCACCCGATTCCAATAACGATCATAAGAAAAATAAGAATGAACCATTTAATATTCATGATAATACTTATTTATTTTTAGTATATGACTTTTTCTTTGAAAAATTTGATAAATTTGCTTTATTTTGTTTTTTTCTTTTCTTAGCGGCAAAAAAAGCTTGCTTTTTTTGCTCTTTCTGTTTCGAAAGTTCCTTTTTTTCCTTAGCTGTCATTGGCTTATCGGTTTGCGGAAAAGGGTTTTCACTAATGACTTTTATTTTTTGATTTATCAATTTTTCAATGTCTTTTACATAAATATTCTCTTCCGGCTCGCATATAGAAATTGAATAACCTTTTTCACCCGCTCTGCCAGCTCTGCCTATTCTATGAACATACATTTCAGCGATGTTCGGTATATCATAATTAATAACATATTTCAGTTTTTCGATATCAATACCTCTCGCTGCAATATCAGTTGCGACCAAAACTTTTAATTCGCCGTTTTTAAATTTATTTAAAGTTATTTGTCTTTTATTTTGCGGTTTATCGCCGTGTATTGCATCTGCAACAATGTTTTGTTTTTTCAAGTTACGGGCAATTCTGTTTGCGCCGCGTTTAGTTCTTGAAAAGACTAAAACATGATTTATGTCTGAATTTTTGAGTATATGAGTCAATAAATCTTTTTTAGATGATTTATTGGTGTAATACAAGCATTGTTGTATTGTTTCAGCGGGTGATGAAACAGGATCAACAGCGACTTTTTTCGGATTTATCAAAATTTTTCTTGAAAGGTCAACA
>Ga0164318_10000378_pt1 | contig 32763 bp, 29 predicted proteins | sample GuaBasSedimGuay9_FD_113734 | JGI IMG/M metagenome (GOLD analysis project Ga0164318, IMG submission 113734) | Subseafloor sediment microbial communities from Guaymas Basin, Gulf of California, Mexico - Guay9, Core 4571-4, 0-3 cm | ecosystem: Environmental > Aquatic > Marine > Hydrothermal vents...
ATCATGGAAAGAAGCAGAGGGATAACGGTTTACGGCACGGCGGTCATTATTTTCGGGGTATATAACCTGCTCGGCGTGGGAAGTTACAGGCAATTCTCTTTGATGTTCCGGCCGCTGCCGCCGCTTCTTATAACGGCGGTTTACATATTCACGGTTTTATACGGTATTTGCGGCGTGTACTGCGGAACCAAAATATTGAGGCTTGAGGACTGGGCAAGGAAGACGGTCATAGGTTTGACGGTTCTCAGCGTGATATCCGGATTACTGCTGAACAGGACGGTAATGGCGAATTTCAGGGATTTTCTTCTGACGGAGCAGGCCGGTATCGCGCCGGATATGGCCGGGCCGGTATATACATACGCGGTGATCATTACCGCTTTGATCACCATATTCGAACTGTCGGTGATCTACTATCTTACGCGCCCAAAAGTCGCTGAACAGTTCCATTGAGGATCGGGCCGTCATCATGAAAAAATACATATTACACGAGGCCGCGGGGAGGATAAAAACCCATATTGATTTTAAAGAGAACCTCAACCGGCAGCAGTACGAAGTCGTGACCGGCGCGGAAGGACCGTGCCTTGTCCTCGCCGGCGCCGGCAGCGGAAAGACCCGGACGCTTATATACCGGCTGGCGTATCTGCTGGAACGCGGGGAATCCCCGAAGAATATCCTTCTTATGACCTTCACCAACAAAGCCGCTCGCGAGATGCGGGACCGCACCGAGATGCTTTTAAAATATAAACCAAAAGGGCTGTGGAGCGGGACGTTCCACCATATCGGGAACAAGTCTTTGCGCATGTACGCCGCTGAGGCGGGTTTTAAAAAGGATTTCGGCATACTCGATCAACATGATTCCCGCGATCTTATAAGGACCTGTATGAAAAAGATGCGCGCCGGGGCAAAGGATGAGAGATTCCCCAAACCGTCCATAATACAGTCGATAATAAGCCTTTCCGTGAGTACCGGCAAGACGGTTGAGAAAGTGCTGGAGGGAAGGTTCCCTTACTTCGCCGGGTTCGCGCGGGAGATCGGGGAAATAAAAGACCGGTACGAGAAGAAAAAAAAGGCTACCGGGAACATGGACTACGACGACCTTCTTTCGAAATGGAAGTGGCTGCTGGAGAATGTCCCGGCGGCGGCACGCCGGTTCCGTGAGCAGTTCAGGTACATAATGGTCGACGAATATCAGGATACCAATTTTCTGCAGGCGGACATAATCGATATCCTCGGAGGGCACCACCGGAACATCCTTGTGGTGGGCGACGACGCGCAATCCATTTACTCTTTCCGCGGCGCCCGCGTAGAGAACATACTCCGGTTCCCGAAAAGGTTTGACGATGCCAGGATATTCAAACTGGAGACCAATTACCGTTCCACCCCCGAGATACTGGCCCTTGCCAACGATTCCCTGCTTAACAACGACAATCAGTTCGAGAAGGAGCTCAAGGCGGTGAACCCGCCGGCGGAGATGCCGGTCCTTGTCGAGGTGCAGAACCCTTATTCTCAGGCGGCGTTCGTGGCGCAAAGGGTGCTGGAGCTGAGGGAAGAAGGCCTGGAGATGAAGAATATCGCCGTCCTTTTCAGGGCCCACTACCAGTCGGCGGAACTGGAGATGGAGCTTGTCAAGCGCGGTATTCCGTATGTCGTGCGCGGCGGGATCCGCTTTTTTGAGCAGGCGCATATCAAGGATGTTCTCGCCTATATGAAGATCGTGATCAACCCGATGGATGAGATAGCCTGGACACGCACGCTGACGCTTTGCCCGGGGATCGGGCCGGGATACGCCGAAAGGATTTACGAATATTTCCGCAAAAGCGGGACCGACCTCGCCCGTTTCATCAGGAGCGATATTTCCGGAGTGATCCCCGCGAAGGCACGGAAAGGATACGCGTCCTTTCGGAGGATCATGGAAACAATAACGCTTGAAGGGACACGAGAGGTGCCGGGTGAGATGATAAACGTGATCCTGGAAACGGGCTATGAGACCCATATTCTGGCTACTTTCGAGAATGCCAAGGACAGGGTCGATGATATACGCGAACTTGTGAACTTTTCGTACGGGTACGGGACTGTTAACGATTTCCTGAATGATATCACGCTCAGGGAGAATTTCCGCGGGGAGACCGTCGTGAGCGGCCCTGAGGAGGATGAACAGCTTGTGCTTTCGACCATACATCAGGCCAAGGGGCTTGAGTGGGACACTGTCATGGTCATAGGCCTCTGCGAAGGGCAGTTCCCCCATCCCAAGGCGTTTAAGCACGAGTCGGACATGGAGGAAGAACGGCGCCTTTTCTACGTGGCCGTGACCAGGGCTAAGAGGCAGCTGTACCTGATGCGTCCTGTTACGCGTTACGATTATCAGGCGGGCACGGTAGTTGCCCGGTGCAGCAGGTTCCTTGAGGAGCTGGACGGCGGGGATTATGAAGTATGGCAGGTCGAATCTTCCTCTATGTCCGGCACCGGCCAGGAAACGATCATAGAGCTTTAGGGGACTGACTTGATGGAAAGACATTTTTCCGCGGGCGGCGTTGTAATAAAGAAAGAGCGGGGGCGGCCGAAGGTGCTTCTCATAAAAGACGGTTACGGCCGCTGGACATGGCCAAAGGGGCATATTGAGAAGGGGGAAAGCCCGGAACAGGCTGCGATAAGGGAGATTTCCGAGGAAACGGGCCAGAAAAAGATAGAGGTGGTGGAAGAGCTTGGGAAGCAGCAGTATTATTTTACCCTGAAAGGAAAAAAAATATTCAAGACAGTATATATTTTTCTTGTGAAAGCGGCCGCCAGAGAGAAACTGGCCGTACAGACTTCGGAAGTGCAGTGCGCCGGGTGGTTCCGTCCGGAAGAAGCCGCCGGCAGGATTGAATACAAAGGATCCCGTTCTCTTCTCGAGGAAGGGATCGATATATTCCGGAGGAAGTTCTGCTGATGACGGATCAGAGATCCATTAAAGCCATATTTTTCGACTTGGGAAACGTTATTGTCAGGGTGGATCCCGTGATGCTCGAGGGGGGATATGCCGCTTACGGCAGAATACGCGAGGGACAGATTATCGACTACTTCATGGATTCGGATAACATGAACAGGTATATGGAAGGAAAGCTGACTTCTTCCCAGTTTTACAGCAGGACCCGCAGGCTTTTCAAACTGGACATCCGTTTCCACGAATTTTACCGCATATGGAACAGCATATTCGCGCCGTATCCGGAAGTGGAGGAGATCATAAGGACGATCAGGAGAGATTACCCGGAGATCAAGATGATCCTGGTCTCCAACACGAACGAGTCGCATTATGAATTTTTGAGAGACACGTATAATATCCTGGATGTCCTGGACGGCTGTGTGGTATCGCACGAAGGAGGGAAACAGAAGCCGCATCCGGCGATATTCAATGAGGCATTGGCCCTGGCAGGCAGCATCCCCAGAAACACCTTTTATACCGATGACCGTCCGGAACTTATCAGTGCCGCCAGGGTCATGGGTATCCGCGCCTTCCAGTTCGTGGGACACGAGCAGCTGCGGGATCAGCTGGCCCAGTTCGGCATAAGGGTTTAATCGGAGTATCCCATTTCTCTGAGGGCCGCGGGATCTTTTTTCCACTTTTCACGGACTTTGACCCACATGTCTAGGTATATGTGCCTTGACAGGAGCTGCTCGATGTCAGCGCGGGCCAGTTCCCCGATCTTCTTCATCATAGCGCCGTTCCTGCCGATGACAATGGATTTCTGCGATGTTCTTTCAACAAAGATCGTCGCGTATATTTTCAACGCGCTGTCCGTCTTTTCTTCGGTCATCTCGTCGATCACGACTGCGACCGAATGCGGGACTTCCTCATAGGTTTCCGTCAGTATCTTTTCCCTGATGATCTCCTGGATCAGGAACCATTCGCTTTTATCGGTCAACTGCTCTTCGGGGTAGAGAAAAGGGCCTTCGGGGAGGCAGGTTTTTATTATTTTCAGTAGCCTGTCAAGATCGTCCTGCCTGAGCGCGCATACAGGGACGACCTCATCGAATGGATAGGCTTCCATGGCCTTTTTCATGATAGGCAGCAGAAGCCGCTTCTCTTTTAATTTATCGATTTTGTTGAGAACAAGGATGACTTTTTTGCCCTTCTTCGGATCGGGCAGGCGTTCCAGTATGTTTTCGTCATTCCTGTTGAAAGCGGTCTTTTTTTCAGTGATGAACAGGATGATGTCCGATCCCATCAGTGAGGACTGCGCGCGCGTAAGCATTACCTTGCCGAGAAGATCGTGCGGTTTGTGGATACCCGGGGTATCGACAAAGACTATCTGGCAGTCTTTTTCAGTGAGGATGCCGCGTATGGTATCGCGGGTAGTTTCGGGTTTTTTGCTGATGATAGCGATTTTTTCCTTCAAAAAACCGTTCAGCATGGTCGATTTGCCCACATTCGGCTGTCCTGATAAAGCAACGATCCCAGATTTCTTCATAATTGGCATAATTGGGGACATGCCCCCGGGGGACACACCTCAGCACAAGATTATGCCATATTTTGCCTATCTTTTGCAATAGTTTATTATATTTTGGTATATTGGGGGGATATGCCCCCGGGGGCATGTCCCCCCAAAAAAAACATTGGCAATTTGGGTTTTAAACGTATAATTAAGTAATGAGCCAGGTTGAACTTGGAACCCGAAACCGGAACAGGTGAGTGATGGAGGAACACAGAGAAGATCGGATACAGCGGCTTAAAGACCTTTTGGAGACCGCTCAAGATGCGGATGTACGGCGTCTTCTTACCGGGATGCAACCCGAAGACATCGCCGAGATGCTGGGGGAGTTCTCCGCTGAAGATAAGCTGAGGATATTTGAGTTTCTTGATATCGGGAATGCCGCTGTTGTTCTCGACGATACCGATCCCCAGACTCGCCTGCAGATCCTCCAGAAAGCCGACAGCGATAAACTGGCCAGTGTTCTTGACGAGATGCCTGTGGATGAGGCGGCTGATGTCATTGAAGAAGTGCCGGAAAAAGAGCGGGAAAATATTCTCGACCTGATGGAAGAGAAGGACGCGGAAGAGGTCGAGGAGATCCTCAGTTATCCGGAGGACAGTGCCGCCCGCGTCATGAACCCTGAATTTGTCTCTGTTACCGAGAATGATGATGTCGAGGACGCCATTCGGCATATCCGGAGTCTGGAGGTTGACGAAGAAATTTTTTATGTATATGTTGTGGACAGAGACATGCGTCTTCGCGGAGTGGTCCCCATAAGGAAACTGTTAACCTCGCCAAAGGGCACTTTGATAATGGATATTATGGAGGAAGACATCCATTCGGTCATAGTGGATGAAGATCGGGAAAAAGCCGCGCTTGTCATGAAGAAATACGACCTTTTTTCTCTGCCGGTCATGGATAACAGAGGCTGCCTGGTCGGGCGCATAACCGTTGATGATATCATCGACGTTATGGATGAAGAACGCGGGGAAGATATAAGCAGGATGACCGGGACCATAGTGGAAGAACAGGGGACCGAGACGACGCTGAAGGCGACACGGAACAGACTTCCCTGGCTTGTCGCGTGCATGCTGGGGAGTATTGTCACGGGACTGGTCATCCAGATGTACCAGGTGACACTCGCGGAGATAATTGCGCTTGTTTCATTCATCCCGGTGATCACGGCAACGGGAGGGAACAGCGGCGTCCAGTCAGCAACCGTTGTGGTCAGGGAAATAGCTCTGGGCTCTATGAACTTTGCCCGGGTCGGAGAGGAAATATGGAGACAGATGAAAATAGCCCTCGGTCTCGGGTTTGTATGCAGCAGTGTACTTACGCTTCTGGCGAATTTCTGGATGAAAAACAGCATGGTAGGGCTCGTCGTAGGGCTTTCAATTTTTCTGGTTGTGGTGTGGTCGAACTTCGTCGGTGTGTTGACGCCCCTGGTGTTCCAAAAATTAAGGATAGATCCGGCAATAGCTTCCGGTCCGTTCATCACCACACTGAACGACATAATAGGGGTGTTCATCTATCTGAGCGTCGCGACCTCTTTTTTGACATAACAGCCGGGTTGACATCTTCAAAAAAATTGTGATATACTCAATTTTTCGTAAGTATATTTTTAATCGGAGGTGAAAAAATGGGAAAGGTTTTGAGTTTATTGATAGGGGCGATCGTAGCGGTTGTTGGTGTAATTCTTCTTATCGCCTGGTGGTATGAACTTCTGTTCGTCCTGAGGGGGATCATCCCGGGGGTACTCATACTCGGCGGTGTGATTGCTGTTATAGCCGGGTTCAGCGAGTTTAAGGATGTTCTGAAGAGCAAGGGCGAAAAAAAGTAAACAGGGATGCCTTTGTATTTTAAAATAACAGCGGTGCTGTCTGTATCGTTTTTATGCCTGTTCTCTCAGGGGTGCGGCAAAGATCAGGCTAGACTCGAAAAAAGGGTCCTGGCCCATGATCCGTCTTTTCAGGAAACGCTTGACAGGAGGAACTCACTGAGGGAAGAGCTGGACTCTCAGGCGAAAGTCTTCCACAGGAAGACAAAGGAGATCAAGAGCCAGATAGATGCCCTTGCCAGGAAGAAGACCCGGGTAAAAAGAGAATATTCCTCTTCAGTGGAAAAAATAAAACAGCAGATCCATCCGGAAAGAAAGCGCCTGCAGAAGGATCTTCTGGACGCCCAGCGCCGTTATGAACAGAAAAAGCAGGAGATCCGGGATGTCCGCGGCGACATAAAGGAGATCAGCGCGCTGATAAAGAAAAAGGACGTGCTGGCTTTGACGCAGGAAGAGATGCGCACCTGGAACGACAGGCTGTCTTCCCTTATGGAGAAAAAAGAGGCATTGAATTCCGAAAAGGATAAGCTTCGCACCGAGATCGAAATAACGAAATTGAAACGCAGCGTTCTGGTGTTATAGAACGGCTGCCCCTTACCCCCGGCAATTTTGCTATGATCCCGCATCGCAACCAGTTTTCGATGCGGGATCGGAAGGAAATATAAAGGAGTGATCCCGTGAAAGTAAAGAGGGCACTGGTAAGCGTGTCGGACAAAGCAGGTCTGGATGATTTTGTTAAAGGATTGAACCGGCTGGGGATCGAGATAATATCCACCGGCGGGACCGCCGGGGAGATAGCTTCGCTCGGTGTCCCGGTGACTGAAGTATCTTCTTATACCGGCTTCCCGGAGATGCTCGACGGAAGGGTCAAGACGCTCCATCCCAGGATACACGCGGGTCTTCTGGCTTTGCGGGACAACAGGGAACATATGCGCCAGCTGGAAGAGAGCGGTATTCTGCCCATTGACATGGTGGTGGTGAACCTCTACCCCTTTGAGGAAAAGATACGCCGCGACGGGGTGACCATGGAAGAAGCCGTAGAGAATATCGATATCGGCGGGCCGGCAATGCTTCGCAGCGCCGCCAAGAATTTCAGATCGGTAGCCGTTGTCAGCTCTCCCTCGCAGTACGGCCGTCTGCTGGCGGAGATGGAAAACAATAGTTGTGAATTAAGCGGGGCCACCCTGAAAGAACTGGCCGTGGAGGTTTTCGCCGGGACCTCCCGCTACGACGGTCTTATAACACGGTACCTCTCCGGCGGCGCCGCAGCCGGGGATGAAACGGAGGATTTCCCCGATCGGATCGGCATGGACATGCAGAAGATCAGGCAGCTTAGATACGGAGAGAATCCGCATCAGAGAGCGGCCTTTTACAGGGAGATCCCGGCGGCGGATGCCGGTATGACCGCTGCCGGACAGATCCAGGGAAAAGAACTTTCTTTTAATAACATACTGGACCTTGCCGCCGCTCTTAAAATAGTGGAGGATTTTACGGATCCGGCCGTCAGTATCGTCAAGCATAATAACCCCTGCGGTATCGCGACAGCCGGCACGCTGGAGAAGGCGTATGTGGACGCGCTTGATTGCGACCGTTTAAGCGCCTTCGGCGGCACCATGGGTTTTAACCGGGCGGTTGACGGACGGATGGCGGAACTTATCCTTGATGAGGCAAATTTTGTGGAATGTATTATCGCGCCGGAATACGATGAGAAGGCGCTGGAAGTTTTCGCGAATAAAAAGAACCTCAGGATTCTGAATATCCCCTCTTTCGGCCGCGTCCGGTCCGGAGAAAAGGACCTGAAAAAAATCCCCGGCGGGGCGCTGCTCCAGGATATGGACACGAAAAACCTGCCGCGTAAGGACCTTAAAACGGTTGCCGGAAAAGAAATTTCAAAAGAGCTGCTGGACTCCCTGATATTCGCGTGGAAGGCCGTCAAACATGTGAAAAGTAACGCTATTGTATTATGCCGGGGGACAAAGACGGTCGGGATAGGCGCCGGGCAGATGTCGCGGGTGGATTCGGTGATCATTGCCATACGCAAGGCCGCCGGCAGGGCAAAAGGAGCCGTTCTTGCCAGTGACGCTTTTTTCCCTAAAGTGGATTCCATCGAGGAAGCGCACAGGGCCGGGATAGCCGCTATCATCCAGCCGGGCGGGTCGATCCGCGATGAAGAGGTGATCGCCGCCTGCAACCGTTTCAACATCCCCATGGCATTCACCGGCTTCCGGCACTTTCGCCACTAGAGCCTCGTTAAATATTTCCGGGTTACGAATCATGCTTACCTACGAAGACAGCCTTAAATACCTGGATTCCTTTGTCAATTATGAGGAGATCGGTTTCGCCGGCCTTAAAAAGGATTTTAACCTGAACAGGCTGTCCAGAGCATTAAAAGGGCTGGGATATCCGCACCGCGGTTATCGTTCTGTTCACGTTGCCGGGACAAAAGGCAAGGGCTCTATCTGCACGTTCACTTCTTCTATCCTGCAAAGTGCGGGCTGCCGTGTGGGGCTTTTCACTTCGCCGCATCTGATCACCCCTGCCGAACGCATCAAGATAAATAACAGGACCATCGGAAAGACGGATCTCGTTCATATCCTGGATCATCTGCGGGGATATCTCGGCCGCGATGCCGCCGAAAAATTTACTTTGTTCGAGATGTACACGTTGATAGCGGTACTGTATTTCAGTATGAAGAAAGTTGATTTCGCTGTTTTTGAGGCGGGTATGGGCGGACGCCTGGACGCGACGAACGTAATAGACGCGGAAGTCTGCTGTATCAGCCCGGTAAGTTATGACCATACCCAGGTCCTCGGGAAAAGGATAGGACAGATAGCGCGCGAGAAAGCGGCTATTATCAAACGTAACGCGCACTGCGTGAGCTCTCCACAGCGCGCGTCCGTTCTCCGCGTGATCAGGGACAGGTGCGCCGGGGAGGGCGCGTCTTTGTCGCTTGTAGGAAGAGATATAACTTATCGTGTTGACAGTTGCGACGAAAAAGGCAGCCGTTTTGATGTTTACGGCAGGCTGGGGCGTTATGAAAAATGCCGGGTGAATATGCCCGGGGATTTCCAGATATCCAACTGTGCCGCGGCCGTGGGTATCTGCGAGCGGGTGCTGGGGCGCGAAAGGATAGATGAAGACGCGTTCAAGAAAGGCATTGGTCGCGCTTTTATCCCCGGAAGGATGGAGATACTGTGCCGCCGGCCGTTTGTCATCATTGACGGGGCCCAGAACGGTGACAGCGCGGAGCGGTTGAAATATTCTGTTGAACAAATCTTCAGATATGATAAATTAATACTTCTGCTGGGGTTGTCGCGGGACAAGAATATTAAAAGCGTCTGCCGTCAGCTTGTGCCCTTTGCGGACGAGATCGTGCTTACGCGCGCTTCCGTGGACCGCGCCGCTGATCCGTATCTGATAAGAGGATATATAAAAGGCAGGAGGGTCAGGGTAACGGAAAATGTGAAGGAGTCCCTTGGCACGGCGTTTCACCTGGCGAAAAAGGATGATATGATACTGGCCACAGGATCGTTTTTTGTTATAAGCGAAATACGGAAGATGATACTGGGAAACCCTGCGCGAGCCGAAGGGGAACATGATAAATAACGATACCATCACGGCGATCTCCACCCCTGCCGGAGAAGGGGGCATCGGCATAGTCCGGTTAAGCGGGAAAGATTCTCTCACGATCGCGGACAGGATATTCCGTCCGGCTAAAGGCGGACCGCCGTCCTCTTACGCGAGTCATACGGTGCATTACGGGCACGTGAAAATGGCGGAAACAGAGGAGACAGTGGACGAGATCCTTCTCACTGTAATGCGCGCGCCGAGGACCTACACCACCGAGGACGTGGTAGAGATAAACTGCCATGGCGGAGGCATACCTTTAAGAAAAGTCCTGGAACTGTGTCTTAGCGAAGGCGCCAGGCTGGCGGAACCCGGAGAATTTACCAGAAGGGCTTTTTTGAACGGGAGGATAGACCTGTCCCAGGCGGAAGCGGTTCTGGACATTATAAAGTCTCAAACCGACACGTCAAGGAAGATCGCCGCCCGGCAGCTGCAGGGCGCGCTTTCCGGGGAGATCCGCGGCCTGCGGAACACGATAACCGATATTCTGTCCTCGATCGAGCTCACGATAGATTTTTCGCAGGAAGACGTGGAATTCACCCCGGTCCCGGACATCAGCAGCCGCGTGGATGACGCCCGCCGTTCGGTCAGAAGGATACTGGAAACCTCGGGAAAAGGCATGGTCCTGCGTGAAGGCGCCAGTGTCGTGATATGCGGCAGGCCCAATGTCGGCAAATCCAGCCTGATGAACGCCTTATTGAAACACGACAGGGTGATCGTCACTTCCGTGGCAGGGACGACCAGGGATATTATAGAAGAATCCATAAACATCGCGGGAGTCAGGATCCGGCTGACGGATACCGCCGGCATAATAGGTACGCGGGACAGGGTCGAGATCGAGGGCATTAGACGTTCCAGGGAGAAGCTTACGCGTGCTGATGTCGTGGTTTTCATGATGGATCACAGCCGGCCGCTCACCCCCGCGGATGAGGAGATATACAGGACGGTCAGGGATAAAAGAACCGTAATTGTCGCGAATAAGACCGATCTGCAGCGCAGGCTGGATCTTGACGAAGCCGGAAAGCGGTTCGGCGGGGAAGAGATACTGGAGATCTCGGCGTTGAAGAAAGAGGGCCTGGCCGAAGTAGAGGACGCGATAGCCGGGAAACTTCTCAAGGGGGGCGCCGGAATACCGGAAGGGCCTGTGGTGACGAACATCCGGCACAAAAGGATCCTTGAGAAGGCCGCCGAAAACATGGAAAGAGCCGCGGGAGTCACAGGCGCGAATTATAACGGAGAACTCCTTGCAAGCGACCTCAATGAGGCAGTTTATCAGCTGGGCCTGATCATCGGCGAGTCAGTGGAGGACGACGTCCTGAAAAGGATCTTTTCGCGATTTTGTATAGGAAAGTGAATTTATGCAGAGCTAACGATATCTAAAGTGGCCGCAATATATAAAAGTCTATATTATTATGGGTGCAATTAACGAGTTGACTTTGTAAAAGAGAGGTTTGGATTATCCCGTACAGGGCCTTAAATGGCCGAGCAAGCTTGGTATCCGCCGATGCCTGATAATATAAGATAGAAGGCAGAGGCGGATTTGCGAGGCCATTTTGGGGTCCGATGTGCCGCTGGAGCAAATCTCACGTTCCTGGTAGGGATAATCCAAAGCTCTCTCGCAGTGTGCATACTTGAAATCTTACAGTGAATTAGGCAATAAGGGGGAGCCATGGATAAGGAAAAAATAAAGAGAGCGATAAGGGATATACTGGAAGCGGTGGGTGATGACCCCCGGAGAGAAGGGCTGAAAGATACCCCGCGGAGAGTGGCGGATATGTATGAGGAAATACTGGGGGGCATGACCAGGAACATTGACGATGAGCTGAAGGTGTTTTTCGAGGCTGAGCACGATGAGATCATACTTCTTAAGGATATCCCGCTGTATTCCATATGTGAGCATCATATGGTCCCGTTTATCGGCAGGGCGCATGTGGCGTATATCCCCGACGGGAACCGGATCACCGGGCTGAGCAAGATCGCCAGGATCGTTGATATCCTGTCCAGGAGACTGCAGGTCCAGGAGCGCCTTACCACCGAGATAGCCGGGATTCTTATGAAAAAACTAAAGCCCAAGGGCGTTCTTGTGGTCGTTGAAGCGGAGCACCTCTGTATGAGCATGAGGGGCGTCAAGAAACCCGGGATCACCACTACCACAAGCGCGGTAAAAGGCATATTCCGGACAAGTCAGAAAACGCGGTCCGAAGCCCTGTCACTTATCAGGCACGAGAGGTGGACCCGCTAATTTATTTGCTTTTTCCGTTTCTATATAATATAATTGAGCAACAAATTCGCATAACTGACGTTGTCGTAAGATTTTATAATAAGGCGGGAGGGAAATTTACCGGATATGAGCGAACACGACGTTGTCTGGCAGTTTTTTCATAATGATGTCGTTGTCTCTACCTTTTTGGGGTGGTTCGTCGCGCAGGTCATTAAGGTGATCATCGGCGTTGTACACGAAAAACGGTTCAATTTTAAATGGTTTATAGGCACTGGCGGCATGCCGAGTTCCCATGCGGCCGGAGTGACGGCCCTGGCCACAAGCGTCGGCCTTTATCATGGGGTCGGGACACCGCTTTTTGCCGTGGCGCTTATGTTCACTATCGTGGTGATCTGTGACGCGCAGGGTGTGCGCTGGTATACGGGAAAACAGGCTGAGATCCTGAATAAGATCATGGATGACATATATTGGAAAAAAAGGATACAGGAGGACAGGCTCAAGGAGTTGATAGGGCATACCCCGATCCAGATAATAGCGGGTATATTTGTCGGCCTTGCTGCGGCGTTCTCGTTATACTGGCTGTAAAAAAAGGAGAAAACCGTGAAAAAAAAGAGCATAATTCTGGCAATCGCCGCTTTTTCGGTCATTCTTATTACCGCAGTGTCGTTCCTGGTCCTGAAAAAAGTGCCTGAAACCCTGTTATCCGCCCGGAAGACGGATAAAGCGGAAGTGATATATGGAAGGGCGGAGGAATTTCTCAAGGCCGGTGAATACCATAAAGCCGCCGATATACTGCTTATAATTGTCAGCCGCTATCCCGATTCCATATATGCCGAGAGATCACTGAGGAAACTGGCGTCTATTTGTCTTGCCAGGAGCGATTACGTAAAGGCGAAATATTATTACGACAGGCTTTTGAAGGATTTCCCCCGGATAAAAGACGCTGGAGAGATCCGTTCCGCTGTTGAAGGGCTTAATATGAAGATGATGCAGTCCCCGGTCATGACCGCGGATAGTATTGAATATGTGGTTCAGCCGGGGAATACCCTTATTGCCATCGCCAAAAAGTTCAATACCACGGTTGAGCTGGTCAAAATGATGAACGGCCTGCAGAATGATATTATCCGCCCGGGGCAGAAGCTCAAGATCAATATTTCCAAATTTTCCATTTATATCGACAGGTTTCAGAATATCCTGATATTAAGGAAGGACGGTGAACCGTTCAGGACCTACAGCATCGCTACCGGAAAAGATAATTCAACGCCGCTGGGTAATTTTGCCATTGTGGACAAGATGGTCAGGCCACCGTGGACAAAACCCGGGGTGGGTATAGTCCTGCCGGACAGCGATGAATACGAGCTGGGAGAACGGTGGATGCCTCTTTCTATCCACGGATATGGCATTCATGGCACTAATGACGACAGTTCCATAGGCAGGCAGGCAACTGCCGGCTGCGTCCGTATGCACAACAGCGATGTCATTGAGTTGTATGATATGGTGACCAAAGGCACTGCGGTGGAGATCGTTGACAGCCGGGAGAAGACGGAGGGCAAGGTAGAATAAGGGCCCGTTGGAGATAAGCTGACATGGCTATCGTACTTGAGTTTGAAAAACCGATAATAGAGCTCGAAAACAAGATCAAGGAGCTCAAGAGATTCACCAGAGAAGAAGATATTGATCTTGCTGAGGAGATAACCAGGCTTAACAAGAGGCTGGATAAGCTCAGGAAGGACGTTTTCGGGAGTCTGACATCCTGGCAGAGAGTCCAGCTTTCCAGGCATCCGGACCGTCCGTATACGCTGGACTATATAAACGTGATGACGGAGGATTTTATCGAGATCCACGGTGACCGCTGTTTTGGCGACGACCGGGCCTTGATAGGGGGACTGGCGCGGATAGGCGGCAGGAAATTCATGATCCTGGGGCATCAGAAGGGCCGCGACATGAAAGAGAACCTGGAAAGGAATTTTGGATGCGCTCATCCGGAAGGATACCGCAAAGCCATGCGCCTCATGCGGCTTGCCGAGAAGTGCGGGATACCCGTAGTCAGCTTGATAGACACGCCGGGAGCATACCCCGGAATAGGAGCCGAAGAGCGCGGCCAGGCGGAAGCGATAGCATATAATCTGCGGGAAATGGGGGGACTGAAGGTGCCCATTATCGTATTCGTTATCGGAGAAGGCGGTTCCGGCGGGGCTCTTGGCATAGGCATGGGAGACAGGGTGTTTGTTCTGGAGAACGCGTATTATTCCGTGATTTCCCCCGAAGGATGCGCGGCAATCCTCTGGAAAGAGCGGACAAAAGCTCCTTCCGCGGCTAAATGCCTCAAACTCACGGCGCCGGAACTTCTTGAGCTGGGGGTGATCGACGGCATAATACCGGAACCTCTCGGAGGAGTTCACAGGGACCTGGAACAGGCGGCGGAAGAGATCAAAAGGACTATCCTGAAGAGCCTTGAGGAACTTTCCCAGCTGACGGTGGATGAACTGCTGGAGAACAGGTACAGAAAATACCGCAATATGGGGGTCTATAAAGAGGGGTGATATCGACATATGGTAATGAAAACGACCATTGCCAATGACAGCCGTCTCTTAAAGGAGATAAGCGGAAAAATAATAGATATCCTGAAGGGAAAAGGCGTTGAGGAGGGAATTATCTTTGATATTCACGTGGGGCTTGAAGAAGCCCTGCGCAATGCCATGATGCATGGGAACAAGTGGGATCCCGACAAGAAAGTAACAGTTGAGACAGAGATAGCCGGGGCCGCGGCGATCATATGCGTGGAAGATGAGGGGAACGGGTTCGATCCGAAGATCCTTCCGGATCCCACGCTCGACGAAAATCTGCTTAAGGAAAGCGGCCGGGGGGTTTACCTCATCCGGCATCTTATGGATGAAGTGCGCTATGAGAACGGCGGCAGAAGAATCATTATGACAAAATATCTGGATAAAAAACATTTCTAACTGGAGGCAGCTATGGAGATAAAACGCGAGGAAAGTAACGGTATAGTGATTTTCAGGGTGGCCGGTGATATTGACCTGAATACGTCCCCCGAGCTGAAAAAGTTTTTTGACCAGGTGATAAAAGAGAATAAGAAAAAGATCCTGATAGATCTGAAAGACGTAAGTTATGTGGACAGTTCCGGGCTTGCCACTCTGGTCGAGATATTGAAGAACCTGCGCGTATACGGGGGCAGGCTCAAGTTGACCAGTCTTTCAGCCAAGGTGAGGGGCCTTTTTGAAATAACAAGGTTAGACAAATTGTTCGATATCTCAGCCGGGGAAGAAGATGCCCTGAGTTCTTTTAATGAAGCATAGCCGGTAAACCAGTGACTGAATAATGAAGAATCCAATAGCCGCTGTCGGAAGAACGGTTCTTGATCTGGGGCAGACCATAATAGATGTCCTTGCGCTTTTCTTTAATACCATCTGGTGGATAGTTATCGGCCCGTTCAAAGCCAAAGCGGCCAACCGCCGGCATATTTTTGAACAGATGGTATTCACCGGCGTCCAGTCGGTCATTATCGTCTTTTTTATTTCCCTTTTCACGGGTATAGTCATAGCCATGCAAAGCGCCTATCAGCTGAAACAACTGGGCGCTATCATATACGTGGCTCCCATGGTAAGTATAAGCATGGCAAGGGAACTCGGCCCTGTTTTCACGGCTCTTGTCGTTGCCGGCAGAGTGGGTTCGGCTATAACCGCGGAACTCGGGACCATGAAGGTTTCCGAGCAGATCGAGGCCCTGGAGACCCTGGCGCTTGATCCCGTGAGGTTTCTTGTGGTCCCGCGTTTTCTCGCTCTTCTTATAATGCTTCCGTGCCTGACCATTATGAGCGATATGATAGGCATACTCGGAGGCCTTATCGTAGGCGTGTTCAATCTTCAGCTCGATCCTTACAGATACCTGACTTTTTCTTTTGATCTTATGACATGGAAAGACATCTGGACCGGACTGGTAAAGAGTGTGACATTCGGGACCATTATTGCCATGATCGCGTGTTACGTGGGGCTGGGAACCCGCGGCGGCGCCGAAGGAGTAGGAAAATCCACGACACTCAGTGTCGTTCTCAGTTTTATACTGATCGTTCTTTTTGACTGTTTCCTGACGGGATTGTTTTATTTTTCGAATATGTGATCTAAATTTACACTCCCGGAGTGTAAGGAGCGCAGTGTAAGGAGCGCACCCTGGAGCGTGACTGAAACAAAATGCAAAAGACAAAAAGCAAAAAGCGGGTAAAGGACACGGAAGAAAGGGAAGTCGTAGCGGAAGTCCGGGATCTGGTGAGGAACTTTGGGGACAGGATTGTCCTTAACGGCATTAACCTGAAGGTATACAGGGGCGAGACGTTCGTGATCATGGGCGGGTCCGGCAGCGGCAAAAGCACCCTGCTCCGGCACATGATCGGCAATTTAAAGCCTACTTCGGGGAGGGTCCTTCTGTTCGGTAAGGACATCACCGATTTTTACGGGCCGGATCTGGACGAGGTCCGGAAGAAGATAGGTATGTCGTTTCAGTCCTCCGCGCTTTTCGATTCCATGACAGTGGCTGAAAATGTGAGTCTGGCGATCCGGGAGCACACAAAACTCGAAGACAGTGTTATAGACATCATGATAAAGATGAAACTGGAACTTGTGGGGCTCCGCGGTTTTGAGAACCTTATGCCTTCCGAGCTTTCCGGGGGTATGAGAAAAAGAGTGGGGCTGGCCAGGGCCATAGCGATGGATCCGCAGGTCGTTTTTTACGACGAACCCACTGCCGGACTGGACCCGATCGTAGCGGCCGTGATAAACAAACTGATCATCGACCTTTCGAAGAAGCTCTCGATCACCAGTATCGTGGTCACCCATGACATGAAGGGCATTATGACCATAGCGGACAGGATCGCGATGCTGTACGAAGGGAAAGTCCTCGAGATCGGCACGCCCCGCGAGATAAAAAATTCCAGGAACGAGATAGTCCAGCAGTTCATAAAAGGCGAGCATGACGGGCCGATACGGTTTTTTCAGCAAAAAGATGATTATCTGGAACACCTGATCCGGTAAAGAAGAGGAGAACCGATATGATGAAATTTTCCAACGAATTGAAAGCAGGGCTGGTCGTTGCGGCGGCAGTCGTTGTCGGTATAATATTTTTCGCGAAAACCGCGAGTTTTTACACCAGCACATACATGGTAAAAACATTTTTCAAATATGCCGGGGACCTCAAGCCGGACGCCACGGTGAAACTTTCCGGGATAGAAGTCGGAAGGGTAAAAGATATAAATTTTATCTATAGCCCGGAGACAAAGGTGGAGTGTATTCTTGAGATCGATTCGAACGCCAGGGTCCGCACCGATTCCGTCGCTTATATAGGGACAGCGGGGTTTGTCGGCGACGCGTATGTGGGGCTTACCCCCGGGATTTCCGATGAATTCTGCAAAAACGGGAATGTTGTGGCGAGCGAGGATCCCGTCCAGATGCGTCTTCTTATGAAAAAAGCGGATGATATCGCTGATAATCTCGATTGTATCCTTGCCGAGGTGAGATCCCTTGTTACTGATAACAGGCAGGGCCTGGATAACATAGTCGGCAATATCGAGGCGACAACCATGAATTTCAAGGAATTCAGCGAGGATATAAAGAAACATCCCTGGAAGATCATGTTTAAAGGCGAGTAAAAGCTGGTATCTCAATGAAAGGAGCCGGGCATGAAAAAAGTTTTGATTTTGCTGGTATGCGCTGTTTGCACGGTATGGGCAGGCGCGTCCGTACTCGCTTCCGGAGGGACGGTCATCGTCGTATCTTATGCCGGTGACGTAAAAGTCGTCCCTGCCGGAGAAATTGAACCTGTGGCGTGCCAGCCGGGTATGTTACTGAAAGAGGGCGCCCGCATCATTACAGGGGAGGAATCGTACGTTAAAATAGCTTTTGACAGGCCCAGGAGCAATATCGTAAAAGTCAAAGAGAACAGCGAGGTGATGATCAAACTTGAAGGCCCTGACAGGATCGAGCTTATTGACGGTAAGTTGTTCATTTTACTGCGGGATATCAAGAGAGGTGAGACGTTCCGCGTGAGGACACCGTGTGCCGTGTGCGGCGCGCGCGGGACCGGCTGGGGCGTAGAAACGGACGGAAAGGTCGCGGATGTGGCGGTTTTTGACGGCAGTGTTTTTGTGCGCAGTATCAGGAAGGACGGTTCCGTCATGGAGGATGAATACTGGGTCGAAAGAGGGTTTGAGAGAAGGGTAGAAAAGTTCGAACGTCCCGGAAGAATGGAAAAGATATCCGAGGCCAGGCTCTCGGCCATGGAAAAAGAGTTCGATCTGGATAAAGACAGGGAAGCGGCCAGGAAGAAGAAAAAAACAGGCTTTGATAAAAGCGGCAGTATGAGGGAAGAGCAGATGGAACGCATCCAGGACCGCAAAGACGACGAAAGGCTTGACAGCTTACGGGAAAAGCAGGAGGACAGCGGCGGCGGGCAACACATAATACAAGGACCCTGATGAGGAGGTGCGGCGTGAGGAAGTGCTTGCTTTTTGCGGTATGTTTTGTATCGGCGGCATATTTATCCTTCCCGGCACAGGCTGCGGAAGAGTCTGTAAATGTCATATCGTGCGCCGGTGAGGTAAAACTTATTCCTTCGACAGGGATGGAAGCCGTGGTATGCCGCGGCGGTATGCGCCTGGAAGAAGGATCCCGGATAATAACGGGAAAAGGGTCCTATGTTGAAATAGCTTTTGACAGAACAGGCCGCAACATCGTGAAAATAAAAGAGAACAGTGAAGTGGTGGTCAAACTTGACGGCTCCGAGAAGATCGAGCTTATTGACGGCGAAATTCTTGCCATGTTGAGGAAACTTAAAAGACGGGAGGCGTTCCGCGTGAGGACACCCTGCGCCACGTGCGGCGCGCGCGGAACGGACTGGAGCACGAAGACCGACGGTAAGGTAACGGATATAGCCGTATTAAGCGGCAAGGTTTTTGTGCGCGGTATCAAAGTGGACGGCTCTGTCATGGAAAAGGAGTTCTGGGTCAAAAAGGGCTTTGAGAGAAGGATAAAGAGATTTGAACATCCCGGAGCGATGGAAAAGATCTCCGAGGCCAGGCTCTCGGCGATAGAGAAGGATATAAAAGGCCTGCCCGGGACAAAACGCGTTCTCAGAAGAGAGCAAAGGCCGTCCGGTGTTCCGGCAATAGCCCCCGATCTTCCGGACAGGAAGGTCATAAAGGCCGGCCCGAGAGAGAAGCGGGAAATCATAGCTGAAAAACGCGAAAAGGCGACCGAGAGAATGGAAAAGATCATGGGCCGGCAGGAGAGAATGGAAAAAACGATAGAAAGAAGCGATGCCATAAGGGAAAGGACCAAAGATAACGTTCTGGAACGCAGGGCCTACGAAGACCTGAGGAGAAGAAGGCTGCGGAGACTGAGAGACGATACCGCGAACTAGCATATATTTCCGGTCCCGCATCGGAACCAGTTTCGGACGATGCGGAATCGGGCGATGCGGGATCGGAAGCAAAACGAGAAAGGAAACACAGTTGATTTTTAAGTGCGATCGAACGGTCAGGATGTTTGTTTTCGTGTTTATATTCCTCTCACTTTTCTTATGGTGCCTTTCCAGTTCGTTTGCCCTTGACGAACAGATAACCGATAAATATCCCGTTGAGGAGCCGTCCTCCCCGCAGGAAGAACGCACCCGGGAGCCTGGTTATCAGCCGGACCGCCGCGTGAATATTACCGGGTTTGCGGGCATCTTGCAGGGGTATGACAACAACGTTGATCTTGACTCGGAAAGGCATAACGACGGGTTTAACCAGGGCATAGCGAACGTGGATGTCACGTACGAACAGACGAAAGACCTGAAACTGAAGGCCGGTGTTGATGTTTTCGAGCTGATCTATTACAAATATAACATCGACAACCTGTCGGATATATCCCCTTATACGGGGGTTGACCTCGAACTTACTCCGGGGCTTGTTTCCCGGAACCGTTTCGCTTTTGACTACTTTTCGTATCCGAACAGAAAAGAGAGCACTTTTGCCGGTATCACGCTTTCCTCATATCTGCGCCACTTTATTTTAGAGGACATCTATCACGAATTGGGATATGAATACCTGTACCGGTGGTACCCGGACCGGAAGATCACCCTTGGGAGCCTTGAAACGGGCGATGACGACCGTGTCGATGGGCGCCACAAGACCAAATACAATATTGGGGTCTATTCTACGCGTCTTTTCGTAAAACTCAGCAATGAAATAAGCTGGAACGATTCGAATAACGGATACCAGAATTATTATGACTACTGGCTTTACAGGGTCAAGCCCTCGGTGATGTTCTTTTTCACGGACAGGTTCTACACGGACGTCAGTTTTGTCTACAAATATACGCATTATAACGACCGCCGCTCGACGGAAAACAGCACCAGGGTCGTTCGTGATCATACTTATATGGCGAATACCTCATTTTACTACGACATTTCCAGGAACGTAACGTTCGGTCTCACGTATTCTTACAGTGAGAACCAGTCCAATGATCCATTCCAGAAATATTCCGGCAGTATCCTGTCCGGGGGGATATATTACAGCTTCTGATGAAGAGATTCGATAAAACAAAGATAGGATATTTCGTCTTAGGGGCTTTTCTTGCGGGCCTCTTCCTTTTCTTTTCGTATTCCAGGGTATTCGATGAATTTGAATACAGCATGCTTGATTTCAGGTACAACCTAAGGCCCTGCCAGCCTGTCGATAAAGACATAGTTATAATCGAGATAGGGGACGATTCAATAGAGAAAATAGGGAAATGGCCGTTCCCCCGCAATTATCATGCGCTTCTGGTGAAGGCCCTCAAGTCTTCGGGCGTGGACACGATTATTTTTGACATATTCTTCAGTGAAGAGAAAGACGGTGACGAGGGATTCGCCAAAGCGGTTAAGGATGCCGGCAGGGTATATCTGCCGTATGTTTTTGAGTTGGATAGAGATACTACGGACAGAACGCGTGTCCGCGGTGTGGGGTATGCCGCGCCTTTGATCGAGGTGTTAAAAAAAGCGGCTAAAGGCACGGGATTCATAAATGTCGAGCCTGACATAGACGGAAAGATCCGCAGGATCCCTCCTTTTATCGAATATAAAGGGGTATTCTATCCCCATCTGACAGTGCTGGCCGCGTTGAACAATCTCGGCTATGGTTTCGACCAGGTCAGGATAATTCCCGAAAAAAAGATGATCGTGAGCGAGGACCTGATAATACCGCTGGCTGAAGGTTCTTTCATGCCGGTGGATTATCCCGCGGTATGGGGCAGGGCGTTCCGCCATTATTCCTATGTGGACATCCTGCAGTCTTACCTTGCGGATGTTATGGAGCAGGAACCGGCAGTGGACCTGAAGGAGCTCGACGGAACAGTATGTTTCATAGGACTGACCGCGACAGCGGCTCCCGATACTCATCCATCTCCCATGGAACCGTTGTATCCGGGTATAGGTGTCCATACCAGCGTTTACAACAGCATTATCCAGAAAAGTTTCCTGCGGAGACTGAACAAGTGGTGGAACCTTCTTATCCTTGTGGCGATGTGGCTGTTTACCGCTTATGTTACGGAAAAAAGCCGGAAACGGTTCGCTCTTATTTCTATCATTCTTATCATGGCAACGTACGTTTTTATCGCGATGCTGTTTTTCTGGCCGCTGGGTATATGGATAGACGTTTTTTACCCGCTTGTATCCATGGTCGCCGTTTACGTCGTTTTTACGTTCAAGAAGTACGTGACAGAGACCCAGAAAAGAGAACTTATTGAGAAAGAGCTCAATATCGCCAGAAGCATTCAGCAGAGCTTTCTGCCCAGCGAGATCCCCGTTCCCGGAGGCATGGATATAAGCGTCAGAATGTTGACCGCGCGTCAGGTCGGCGGCGATCTCTATGATATAGTGCAGCTGAACGGCAGTAAACTGGGGGTTATGCTGGGAGACGTTTCGGGTAAAGGTGTCCCCGCGGCTCTTTATATGGCCAGGGTGGTAAGCGTGTTCAAGACCTTTGTCGGAGAAGGCGCCGCGACCGAGGTGCTTAAGAACGTCAATGAACGGCTTATAGCCGAAGGCAGCAGCAATTTTTTCGTGACACTCACATACACAGTGTTCGATACGGAGACAAACAGCGCGTCTTTCGCCATCGGCGGGCACCTGCCGACGATCCTTATAGAGCCCGGCGGGAACGTGGAGCTTCTTGATGTGGCGGAAGGTATACCGCTGGGGCTGGTGGAAAGCGATTTTTCTCCCGGCAGGCGGGAGTATAAACCGGGAAGTATGTTCCTTTTTTATACCGACGGTGTGACAGAGGCCATGAACACCGCGGATGAGATGTTCGGGCAGGAACGCCTGGTCGAACTGGTCGAAAACCTGAAAGGATGCTCAGCCGAAGAGGTCGTAGATGCGGTGCATAAAGCGGTATCGGATTATGCGGGAAAAGCCAGCCAGCATGACGATATCACGGTCATGGCGGTCAGGATACCGCAGTAGCGGGCGGCGTGGGGGGATAAACGGAATAATATGAAGCTGGAATTGAAAAAACTAAAAGGGTTCACGCCCAGGAAAGGGCCGCTTCTGCTGATCATCATGGACGGTGTGGGCCTGGGCAAAAAGGATGAGTCGAACGCGGTTTATTGCGCGAATACACCCTGCCTGGACCGCCTGTTCGAAACGGAACTTTTTACCACCTTACAGGCCCACGGGACCGCCGTGGGGTTGCCCTCGGACGAAGATATGGGCAACAGCGAGGTCGGGCATAACGCGCTTGGAGCGGGGCGTGTTTTCGCGCAGGGGGCGAAAAGGGTCAACAAGGCCATTAAGGATGGATCGATCTTCGAGACCGAACAGTGGCGCAGGATGGCCGCCGGGGCTAAAGATAACGGGAGTACGTTCCATTTTATAGGCCTTTTATCGGACGGCAACGTCCATTCCCATATTGACCAGTTATTCGCCATGGTGAAGCGTCTGGCGGAAGAGGGCGTGAGGCATGTCCGTATTCACGCTCTTCTTGACGGACGCGATGTGCTGGAGAAGTCGGCCCTTACTTATATCGGCAGGACAGAAGAGGTCCTGGACAGGATCCGTTCGGAAAAAGGGTACGATTACAGGATCGCTTCCGGAGGCGGACGCATGGTCACCACCATGGACCGTTATAACGCCGACTGGAGCGTTGTTAAGCGGGGATGGGACGCGCATGTCCTGGGAAAAGCGCGCCTGTTTTCTTCGGCGCGGGAAGCGGTCGAGACTTATTACAAGGAGGATCCCGGGATAACCGATCAGTACCTGGATTCTTTCGTGGTCGCGGACAACGGTAAGCCGGTAGGGCGTATTACGGACGGCGATTATGTTGTGTTCTTTAACTTCAGGGGCGACCGGGCCATAGAGATCTCCCGGGCCTTCGAAGAGAAGGATTTTTCGGAATTCGACCGCGAAATATATCCTGATATCCTTTATGCCGGAATGATGGAGTATGACGGCGATCTGCATATCCCCGCGCATTACCTTGTTGATCCGCCGGAGATCGACAGGACGGTGTGTGAGTACCTGTGCTCCGAAAAGGTGCGGATGTTCGCCGTTTCCGAGACGCAGAAATTCGGGCACGTGACGTATTTCTGGAACGGCAATAAGTCCGGATATATCTGCAGGGATATTGAGGAATACATCGAGATACCTTCGGATAAGATACAGTTCGATAAGGCCCCGGCGATGAAAGCGCCCGAGATCACGGAAAAAAGCATAGAGCTTTTGAAGAGCGCCAAATTCCGTTTCGGCCGGCTCAACTTCCCGAACGGCGACATGGTAGGGCACACCGCCGTCCCCGAAGCGGTCATAAGCGCGGTAGAAACAGTGGATTCCTGTGTTCAGCGGCTGCTGGACACCGTGAAAAGACTTGACGGGATAGCCATAATCACGGCCGACCACGGGAATTGCGACGAGATGTTCACGGTAACCGGCGGCAGGCGGATCCCCAAAACGGCACATACGCTTAATCCCGTGCCGTTCGTTATATATGACCCGCAATACGCGGGTGAATACAGGATGGCCGGGCTGTCCAGGCAGGGGCTCTCCAATGTGGCGGGAACGATCCTGAACCTTCTCGGTTTCGAGAACGTCGGCGATTATGACCCGTCGTTGATAAAGTTTAATTAGTCGTTGCCGGAGTGGTGAAATTGGCAGACGCGCTGGACTCAAAATCCAGTGGGGTATCCCCCCATGTGGGTTCGACTCCCACCTCCGGCACCAGCATCCACTCCGGGAGTAGCCACTCCGGGAGTGGCCACTCCCGGAGTGGAGTTGGCGGTAGAAGCTGGTTGACATTGTTTTGGGGCGGTGTTATATTGTTTTTTCGATAAATATTGGAATGGGGCTGTAGCTCAGTTGGGAGAGCGCGTGCATGGCATGCATGAGGTCAGGGGTTCGAGCCCCCTCAGCTCCACCATTTTTTCATTGACAAAGCGTCTTAATGAAAATATACTTTAAAAATCTTATATAGATAAGATCTATGTAAGATATATAAATAGTTTGGGTGTGCGTGAGAGTAAGAGGGGTTTTTTGCTCTGTTTTTTCAACCCTTTAGTCGCATAAAGGTAACAAAAATGGAGGTACATAGAAAATGAAAGAGGGGAAAAAAGAATATTTCGGCCCGCATCTGATACTGGATCTTCAGCAGTGTAAAGAAGAGAAACTCGGGGATTATAGTCTGGTATTTGATGTTTTGAACGATCTTCCGGAGAAAATCGGCATGACAAAGATCACGCAGCCGTATGTGTTCCCGTATGCCGGACTTGTCTCTGAAGATAGGGGCATCACGGGAACCGTGGTCATTGCCGAAAGCCATATTTCGATCCACACTTTCCAGGAGAAAGATTATTGTTTCGTGGACGTGTTTTCCTGTAAGGATTTTGACGTCGAATTCGCCGCTGAATATATAATAAAGGCTTTTGAGTCAAAGAAATACGACAAACATGTTATCAACAGGGGCAAGGATTTTGTAAGATACCATCAGGCCCGGGAAGCAGCTTGCCTGCCCCAGAGGTAAGATGCCGATGGAACAGTATAGTCGCTTTGCGGGGCCGGAAGGATCATGCGAGGAACAGGTTAGAGCGAAAATATGCATCCTGCCGGTTCCATATGACAGGACAAGTACATGGATGAAGGGGGCCGATAAGGGCCCCCTTGCTCTTATAGGGGCTTCCCGGGCGCTGGAATTGTATGATATAGAGACGGATTCCGAGGTTTACAGTCATGGTATCCATACCTGTCCGCCCCTTGAGACCGCTTCCCCTCCGGAGGAAATGGTCCGGCAGGTCGAAGGCAGGGTTTCAGAACTGCTGGAGGCGGATAAATTCGTGGTTACTCTCGGAGGAGAACATTCCGTAAGCATCGGCGCGATAAAAGCGCACAGCTCAAAGTTTAAAGATCTATGTGTGCTTCAGCTGGACGCTCATCTGGATCTGAGGGATGAATATGAAGGCAGCCGGTATAATCACGCGTGCGTCATGGCCCGAGTGAAAGAGATCTGTCCGGTTGTCCAGGCGGGCATAAGGAGCATGTGCGCGGACGAAAAAACGGGACTGGACCGGGAAAATGTGTTTTTCGCGAAGGACATTATCGGTAAGGACGGCTGGATGGACAAAGCAGCGGACCGGCTTTCCGATAATGTGTATGTGACGGTGGATCTGGATGTTTTTGATCCGTCTGTTATGCCGTCAACCGGAACGCCGGAACCGGCCGGACTTACATGGAGCCAGGTCGCCGGTCTTCTGAATACTGTGTCCCGGCGGAAAAAAATAGCGGGATTCGACGTGGTAGAGCTCTGCCCGAGTACAGCCAATAAAGCTCCGGATTTTATGGCGGCAAAACTTGTGTATAAATTTTTAAGCTATATCTTCAAGGACATGTGACATGGAACCGTATAAGTTCAGCGATATCGAGAAAAAATGGCAGAAGCGCTGGAGAGAACAAGGGCTGTTCAAAGTCGATGTAAAGAATATCTCCGATAAATATTACTGCCTTATGATGTTTCCTTATCCCTCGGCTGCGCTTCATGTCGGTCACGGCCGCAATTATATCATAGGGGACGTTGTAGCCAGATACAAGATGATGAGAGGCCTCACCGTTCTTACCCCCATGGGCTGGGACGCGTTCGGCCTGCCCGCGGAGAACGCGGCCATCAAGAACGGCCTTCATCCCAAAGAATCCACGCGGGATAACATAACCATGATGAAACGTCAGATGGGTTCCTGGGGCGTGGAATATGACTGGGACCGTGAGGTCACCTCATGCCTCCCTGATTATTATAAGTGGACGCAGTGGATATTCCTTAAACTTTTCGAGAAAGGCCTGGCTTACAGAAAAAAGGCGTTTGTCAACTGGTGCCCTTCCTGCAACACCGTGCTGGCCAATGAGCAGGTAACGGATGGCAGCTGTGAAAGATGTGATACCCGTGTGGAACAGAAAGAACTGGAACAGTGGTTCTTCCGGATCACCGATTACGCGCAGAGGCTGATAGACGATCTCGATAAACTGGATGAATGGCCGGAAAAGGTGCGGATAATGCAGCGCAACTGGATCGGCCGTTCCCAGGGTGTGGATATAGATTTTCCGGTAGCGGATTCTGACAGGACGCTTACCTGTTTTACCACACGTGTTGATACTATTTACGGATGTACTTATATGGTGCTGGCCGCGGAACATCCGATGATCGAGGAACTTATAGCGGACAGTCCGGAGAAGGACAGGATCATGGAGTTTGTCCGCGAGGTCCGCAGCGAATCCAGAATAGAGCGGGTCCAGACGGCAGGGGAGAAAAGAGGCCTATTTACCGGACGGTACGTGATAAACCGGATAAACGGCAGGAAGATCCCGCTCTGGATAGCGGATTATGTGCTTATGGAGTATGGTACAGGCGCGGTCATGGCGGTCCCTGCGCACGATCAAAGGGATTTTGAATTCGCGAAGAAATACGGTCTGCCGGTTGAGGTCGTTATCGACGATCCCGCGGAGCACATCGATGCCGGCAAAATGACGGAAGCTTATGAAGACGAAGGTATCCTTACCGGTTCAGCGCAGTTTGACGGCATGAAAAGCCCCGATGCCATGGGCGCGATAGCTGGTCATATGGAAAAAGAGGGGATCGGCGGCCGGGCTGTCCATTATAAACTGCGGGACTGGCTTATTTCGCGGCAGAGATACTGGGGAGCTCCTATCCCGGTCGTCTATTGCGACAGCTGCGGCATTGTTCCGGTGCCTGAGGACAGGCTGCCTGTCTTTCTGCCGGAAGGCGTTGAGTTTCGTCCCACCGGAGAATCGCCGCTGAAGGACGCGCCGGATTTTGTGAAGACGGACTGTCCGTCATGCGGCGGCCCCGCGCGGCGTGAGATCGATACCATGGACACGTTCGTTGATTCCAGCTGGTATTTTCTGCGGTATATTTCGCCCCGGCTGGATGACAGGCCTTTTGACACGGAGGATGTCAATAACTGGCTGCCCGTGGATCAGTACATCGGCGGTGTGGAACACGCTATATTGCACCTGTTGTATTCCAGGTTCATTACCAAGGTCCTGTATGACGCCCGTTATGTGGGATTCGATGAACCGTTCAAACGGCTTTTTACCCAGGGAATGATCATCAAGAACGGCGCCAAGATGTCCAAATCCAAAGGCAACGTTGTCAGCCCGGACAGCTTGATAGAAAAATACGGCGCCGATACGGTCCGCCTGTACACTTTGTTCATCGGCCCTCCGGAGAAAGACGCGGAATGGTCGGATAGAGGCGTCGAAGGAGCGTACCGTTTCCTGAAAAGGGTATGGAACCTTCTGGGCGTGCTGGATGCCGCTCCGGGATCAGGCGGGGACGAAGATGCGCGGAAGAGCCTGTTGCGGAAGATGCACCAGACCATAAAGAAGGTGACCGGGGATATAGATGGATCATTCCATTTTAATACGGCCATCAGCGCGATCATGGAGCTGGTGAACCGGGTATACGCGGGCCTGAGTGAAAAAGGAGAGGGCTGTTATGAAAAGAAATGCATTGAGGAGGTTTTGCGCAATACAGCCCTTCTTCTGGCGCCTTTTGTGCCGCATATAGCAGAGGAGATACACGGAAGAATGGGCGGGACGCCCGAAAGCGGCAGCGAGACAAAAACAAGTATTTTCAAATGCACCTGGCCCGCTTTCCGGGAAGATATGCTGGAAGCGGATATGGTTACGGTCCCGGTGCAAATCAACGGTAAACTGCGCAGCACTATTGAGATGCCGCGTAATCTGGAGCAGAAGAAGATCCAGGAGATAGTCGAGAGTGACGAAAAGATAAAAGTATGGCTTGCCGGAAAAGAAGCCCGCAAATGGATAATCCTTCCTGAGAAGCTGGTGAACATAGTGGTGTGACCTTTCATTCTATCAAAAAAAGAAAATAGCCGCCTTTAATTTAATGCACCTTTGAAGTTCCGCGGACGTAAGTCCGGGGGTGTATCGGGTTCCGACGTAGTCGGACAGGCGAAGCCTGACTCGGCTAAAGCCACGGACGTCAGTCCGTGGAAGTTTACTATTTTTTTAACCCAGATAGCGAACCAGGTCAGAGGTTTTTGTGGCGTTATATTTGATTTATAATAAATATAAACTTGACAAAAAATTAAACAAGGATTAACATAAGATCAATGGACAAAGACAACGGAAAAAGCGCCCTGTCTCTTACAAGGCCCGAAAAACTCGTTCTTATCATTCTGTCCCTGCTCTTATTTATCGGCGCTGCGGCGCTCCACTGGCGGCGTTCACGGCCGTTCGAGAAGATCGTGGTCGCGGAAAACGGTGTCAGAAAAGAACTCACACTAAAACAGGTTGAAGGCCTGTTGCGGGAAAAACGGAAGATCAACATCAACACTGCCTCATTTAATGAGCTCACTCTCATCCCCGGCATTGGCAGGGTCCTTGCCTCCAGGATAATTGAGTACAGGAATTCTTGCGGGACTTTTTATCATGAAAGCGATCTCTTGGACGTCGAGGGCATAGGAGAGAAAAAGCTCGAGAAGATGAAAGATTTCCTGAGGATGCCATGACCGTAAGGGGCTCTTAATATGAAAAGACCTCTCCTGCTCCTCATGATCTTTTTTCTCGCCGGTATCTTGATTTCTACGGCCGCAAAAATACCGGCGATAAACGGGTGGATATGCGCCGGTCCGCTTATATTAACCATATTGATCTTTCTCATCGCCCCCTCGTTACGGCATGATAAGCTCTTTTATTCCCTTCTTTGTCTGTTCTTTTTTCTTCTCGGGATTTTCAGGTATGCAGGCTCGATGGCCCCGGCTGAAAACGATATAAGCGGATTTATAACGGAAACCCCTGAAGAAGTTCTGATCTCCGGAACAGTTACGGGTGATCCCGAATGGAAAAAGGCCTCTTACGCCTGGTATCTTGTTTTTCCTTTCAGGGCGGAACGCCTTCTTGTGAGGGGGGATGAGAAGACTGCAACCGGGACTGTCCGCGTAAGCCTTTTTATGCCCGGGAAACAGCCGCGAATAGGGGATAAGCTGGTCATCGGCGGCAGGCTGTCGCTCCCGCGGGGAAGGAAAAAACCCGGCGGGTTCAGCTACAAAACATATTTAAACCGTATGGGAGTGCGGGCGGTAATGTCTTCCGCGGAGAAAGAGCATTATTTGAGGACCGGGATCGAAAAAGGGCCTGTGCTCTCGCCCAGGCGGCTGTTATCCGCGGCCAGGAACAACTCCGACAGTATTATGCGCGGACATCTTTCAGGCGTTACAAGGGCGGTTGTCCGATCCGTCATCCTGGGCCTGAGAGGTGAGATAACGGAACAGACGGCCGATACGTTCATAAAGACCGGGACCATGCATATCCTGGCTGTCAGCGGCCTTCACATAGGTATTGTAGCCGTGGCGCTCATGGGACTGCTGCGGCTGACGCGGTGCCCGAGAAACCTGACATATTTTTTAACGGCACTCGGTATCTGCGCGTTTGCCGCGTTTGCCGGATGCCGGCCGTCTTCGATCCGCGCCGCTCTCATGGGGACATTTGTTCTTTTCAGCATGTCGCTGGAGCGGGAACCGGACATTGTAAACGCCCTGGCGCTTTCGGCGTTCCTGATAACATATTTTTATCCGGGCCAGCTTTTCATGCCGGGATTTATCCTTTCTTATCTGGCCGTTCTCTGCATCATTTACGTGAGACCGCTTACAGACGCTTTTTTAAGGGTAACGCCCCGGGTGTTCGGAGAAAGCAGAACAGCCGTCATAAGAAGATACCTGCTCCGATTACTGTCGGTATCTTTTGCGGTATGGATAGGTATGATGCCGGTGATCGCTTCGTACTTTCACATAATAACGCCTGCCGTGGTCCTGTCGAACCTCTTAGCCGTCCCCGTGCTCTTTGTAACGGTAATACTGGGCTCTGGTCTGCTGCTGGCCGGTTCTGTCGGTTTTCTGTCGCTGCCTGCGGGTTTCATCTCCAGTGCCTTGAATCTCGTCGTGCTTTTTTTTATAAAGGCTATGCGGATGATCTCACAGATCCCTTTTTCCCATATAAAAGTATCCTCACCGAATAGGACATTCATCGCCGTGTTCTATGCGGTTCTGACAGCTGCTGTTATATTCTTCCGCCGAAACGAAAAGCAGCGGAGTTTGATAGTAATATTTCTGTTTTTCACGGCAAATTTATTTGTGTGGGACGAAGTCGTTTTCCGCCAAACTGTCATCGCGGAAGAGAAAAAAGAGGGTTTTCGGCCGCGTAAATGCGGTAATGGCTGGATACGCAGTTTTGAAGCGGGAATCCGTACTCCTCGTAATCTCGATTCCGATCCCGCATCGGAAGCGGATTCCGGCAAGAATGTGCTTAAGTAGCCTTAAATTAAGATATAAAATAGTTACATATTTCTTTATTGAACACCCTATCTTTTGTGGTAGAATGTTACTATGATATATAAGTAACTATTTAGTGGTATAACAAAATATTCACAAACTGGAGAGAAAAATATGAGAAAAATAGCGTTTAATACGTGTAAATTGGTTATCGCATTTACGGTGATTTCCCTCTTGGCATGTGCTGTTTCCGTGGCGGAACTGCCATATGTTTATCCGGGAGAAAGTGCTGTATTCACCTACTATGATGCACCCAATACTAAGCGCGTTCAAACGGCAGAAGTAGAATCCGAATGGGACGAAGAAAGCGAATTTTATCTCAAGGGAGTGAAATACTACTTCTCGAACATATTCTTATATCTTGATTCACTTACTGGAAAGGAGTACGGCCGGGTTTACAGGATAGATGTCCCGGAAGAGGGATGGTATTATGAGATCACATATGCCGATCCGGATGACCCTCTTAACAGTATAATATTGAGCAAGGTGAAGAAAGACCTGACAACAGATGCGCTTTTGGAAGAATATACATATGATGAGACCGGGCGGCTAGTCCGGGATGACTATGTGTCGGAGAATCGTTATTACACCTATACCTATTATGACAGCCCGAATGAGAACCAGGCGGATTATAAATATGAGTATGAACGCGATACTGGTACATTATTATACGCGTACAAGTATGATCTTGACGGCACTCCGCTGGTGGTATACGAGTATGATGCCGCCGGCAATATAGTGGGAGAGACTGCCGGTGTCGCTTATACGTATTATGAAGAAAGCGGCAGGATAAAGACGAAAGAATTACTGGTGGACGGGGCGGATCCGGCGGGCACGATCTACGAATACTCGGATGAAGCGATTTATAACACAGGCACGGATACGGAACACGGTTATCTGGTAAAACAGACCAACCCGGACGGAAGTTATACCACATTCAGCTCATCCGAATATGATGACAACGACAAGCTTGAGAAACGGACCACTTACGAAGCCATCTATACTTACTACGTGCCGAGCGGAAGAATATATACCAAAGAACTCCGTGTCGCTGTCGACGGCGATCCCGCGGGCACGATCTACGAATACTCGGATGAAGGGGTTCATAGTGTAGGTTCAGACGCTGAATCCGGGTATATGGTGAAAAAAACCGATCCTGACGGAACCTACACAACGTTTACGGCATACGAATACGATACTGACGGCAATCTTGTGTCACAGACCGCTTATGAAGCCCTGTTTACCTACTATGTGCCGGAAGGAAGAATACATACCAAATATCTCCGGATCGCCAGCGGCGATGATCCCGCGGGCACGACCTACGAATACTCTAACGACCCGGTCCATAATGTAGACACGGACAGCGAGCATGGCTACCTGATAAAGAAGACCAACCCTGACGGAAGCTACACGACATACAGCGATTACTGGTCACCGGACCAGCCGCGGTTTGTAAGCGAATACGACGCGGGCGGCAACCTGCTTGCGGAATACGAATACGACACAGAGGGCAACCCTGTGGAAGAACCCGGGGATACGATAGAAGAGTATGACTCCACCTTGATGAAAAGGAAGATCGAGTTAGCGACTTCGGACATATACGAATATCTTGAGGAGGACTGGTTTGGACAGGGCTACGGCCGTGTTACGCTTGTATACGACGCGTCAGAGACGACATACAGGACGTATGACTGGGACGCGTTGCAGGTGACTGTTGAAGAATATGAGGGCGCGTATGAGCCGGCGGCGGAC
>Ga0164318_10000380_pt1 | contig 32752 bp, 31 predicted proteins | sample GuaBasSedimGuay9_FD_113734 | JGI IMG/M metagenome (GOLD analysis project Ga0164318, IMG submission 113734) | Subseafloor sediment microbial communities from Guaymas Basin, Gulf of California, Mexico - Guay9, Core 4571-4, 0-3 cm | ecosystem: Environmental > Aquatic > Marine > Hydrothermal vents...
ACCAGTTAGCAGAATGTACCAGGTACAGAGGAAACCGCCGAGCGGCGGTTGCGCGCTTCGCGCGGGCGCAGGCAGCCTAAACCGCAGGCCACACGTTCGAATCGTGTCAGGGGCGCCAGGCAATCAATTAACAGAGTGTATCATGTACAGAGGAAACCGCAAGGCGGTTTTTTTGTCAGTAGAAGTGTGCTCTCATCGCTTTCCCGTTGACAATGCAGGGAATCAGGTATGATTTTAAGTGCGTGAATATCTTAAGCCGGGAGGGTGTTTTATGCGAAGTTTGATGGTGCTGGCAGCCGTAGTTTATTCAGGGTTTGCCCAGGGGATTGTTATCGATCACACATGTGCGGATCTTGATGAGATCCCACCTGTCTGGATAACTGCGGTTCAGAATACAATTCAGTCTCACTATGCCCACACTTCACATGGAGGGCAGCTTACCTACGGGGTTGAGTTTATAGAGGATGCCAATTCATTCTATGACTGTGAAGTGGGGTATCTTACCCTTCCCACAGTTTCAGGGGCATACTGCGTGTTTGACGGCCAGGAAAACGGAGATTATGTAGGGCCGGAAGACTACTGGCAGACACCGGACGGGCTGAATCTTACCAGGGATGTGCTGAACAACAATCCATCCATAGATACTTCAATGTGGTGCTGGTGCGGTCAGTGCAGTTACTACAGTGCTGCACAGGTGCAGGAGTACCTCGATGCCATGACACTTCTTGAGGGAGAATACCCTGATGTGACATTCATTTACTTCACTGGGAATGCGCAGGAGGAAGATTCCGGGGGCTATAACCGGTATCAGCGGAACAACCAGATCCGGGATTACTGTGCAGCCAACAACAAGGTTCTGTTTGATTTTGCTGATCTTGACTGCTGGTGGTACAATACATCGGCTCAACAGTGGGAGCAGCATACCTACAACTACGGCGGCACTGATGTTCCATCTGAACATCCCCAGTACTACGGCGATGAGTATGCTCATACAACAGCCGAAAGCTGTACTGTAAAGGGAAGTGCCTGGTGGTGGATGATGTCTGTGCTTGCAGGCTGGAGCTCAACTGGAATTACTCAGGATGAATCCAGTCCACAGGGTGAGTTGTCTGTTTTTATAGAGAATCCTGTGACTGTTCCCTTTGAGATCTCTGTAACTACGCCGGTTTCCTGCGAGCTCTCCATGAACATCTACGATATTTCCGGAAGGCAGACTGCAGATGTTGCAAGCGGTTCTTATGGTGCCGGAGTGCACTCTTTTTCAGTGGACGGGCTGAACACCGGGGTGTATTTCATCGGGGTGGATGACGGGCTTGGCTTTACATGTCACAAAGCAGTTGTGGTTAACTGAGTGTCTTTGCCTGCCTGTTGACAGTCATCCTTTCTTCCTTTAGATATGGCCCCTTAACTGATGAACGGAGCCGGAATGAAGATTGAGAAAGACTGTATCGTGTCTATTGACTACAAACTCAGAAACAAGGCCGGCGAGGTTATCAGCAGTTCTCCCGAAGGAGAGCCTCTTGTTTTCAAGTACGGAACAAGAGCTGTTATTCCAGGACTGGAAAAGCAGCTTGAGGGAAGAGAAGCAGGGGATGTGTTCAGCGCCGTTGTGGAACCGGAAGATGCTTATGGAGAAATCAACCCCTGTCTGTACGGAGTTTTGAAGAGAGAAGTGTTTTCCGGAATTGATGTAATTGAGCCGGGAATGCAGTTCCAGACCACAGATGAAGACGGAAACAATCAGGTGATCCGGGTGATGGTTGTTGAAGGTGACGAGGTTACTGTAGACAGAAATCATCCTCTCGCAGGAAAGACACTGTTTTTTGATATAAAGATTGTTTCAGTAGATTAGAACTCAAACTGTGTCTGAACAACTCTCTTGTCGTGGTCAATCAGTGTAAAGCCCTTTTCCCTGAAGAGTCTCAGGCAGCTGTCTACAACATCTTCCCTGAAAAATGTTCCCCTGCCGTCCAGAATAATGTCCAGAGCTGCTTCAACTCCCATGCTTGCTCTGTATGGTCTTCTTGAAGCAACCGCTTCCACCACGTCAGCTACTGCAATTATGCTTGCTTCAATCATTATTTCGCCGCTCTTAAGACCTCTGGGATAACCGGATCCATCCTGTCTTTCATGGTGCTGGTGAATAACCTCAGCAATAGGCCATGGGAATTCAACAGTTTTAAGAATATCGTAACCTGCGCCGGGATGAGTCTTGAGGAAGTCCATCTCGAATTCGTTGAGCGGCCCGGGCTTGTTAAGAATTTCAAGCGGTACATTCAGCTTGCCAAGGTCGTGAAGGGTACTTGCAATACGAATACAGTCTATTGTGTCTTCGTCCAGACCCATTTCTCTGCCGATTGCACACGCAAGCAGAGATACTCCCTTCTGATGTCCTGATGTGTAGGGATCTTTCATCTCTACCAGAAGACTCATCGCTGAAACTGTTCCTTCGATGGCCTTCTTGAAACTGTCCAGTGTTTTGCGAAGAGTTTCCTCCTGAAGTTTGATCTCTGTTATATCTGAAATAATACCGTCGATCATATTTGCCTGGTGATCATCATCCTGAGTTAAAAATCTTGCCGAGATGGATGCCCAGAACTCAGTTCCGTCTTTTTTTCGCATTGGGGTTTCGTAGTTTTCCACCACACCAGTTGAATTCAGCCTGTTCAGGAATGATGTTCTTGATTTCTGACTGGTAAACAAATACTCCGAGCTTCTCTGCAGAAGGTCATCCTCCGAATCGTATCCAAACATGGTTACAAGAGTTGTATTGATGGCAAGAAGGGTTCCATTTTTGGAGGGATCGCTTCTGAAAATACCAACGGGTACATTGTTTGAAAGAGTTCTGAAATTGTTTTCGCTCTGCCTTAGAGCTTTCTCAGCTTCCGTTCTTGACGTTATATCGTCAACAAGTGCCTGGATATAGTTATTCCCACCGATGTTTACCGCATTTAAACTAATTTCAGCCGGAAAATTCTCACCGTTTGTTCTGGTGTGTGTCCACAGGAAATGCTGGGGTTCTTTTGTTATTGCCATCTGGATTTTCTCCGCGCCTTTTTCAGCCGAGGATATTCCGTCAGGTTGCATTCTCGGAGATAGATCGTAGGGTCTCATCCCTATAAGATCTTCTCTTCTGCAACGGAACACTTCTGCAGCTTTTGCGTTGCAGTCTAGAATCATGTCCTCGCACATAAACAGAATCGCCATACCGGAATTTTCGAAGAGGGCTTTGTATCTGTCTTTACTTTCGTTGAGAGCTTTGTGGGCAAGATCCTTCTCTTTTTCTCTTTCAATGCTGTCCAGGGCGAAGGCAATATCGTCGCAGACCTCCTCGAACAGCCCGAGTTCTTCTTTGTCAGGCATTACAGGACCCAGACCAGCTACAGTTAGAACTCCGAACACTGTGTCGCGGTATTCAAGCCGGCACGACATAATGTGTCTAGGTTCAGGTGAAGCTGGCTTCAGCGGGCAATCAGAGCAGATACTGTCAGCAGGGCCGGACAACCATGACTTTTCCGAGATCAGAGACTTTTTGATGCAGGGAGGTTGAGCATTCTTAATAAGCTCTTCTTTAAGTGATTCAAGTTCCTCACAGCTCTGTGCAGCCGACGCGATCATGTGGGAGCCATCTCTGTTGTTCAGTAGAATCCACACATCTTTGTAACCTCTTGCTTCAACAAGCCTTGAACAAACATTATCAATAAGTACCTGAATGTCTGTTTCTTTTGTAATCAGCAGGTTGATGCTTCTGATCGCTTTCAGCATCTGTTTCAGGTGTTCTGCACGTTCTTCAGCAACGATTCTTTCCTTTATTTCAATTCTGAGGAGACTTACGGTGTTTCTGAGCCTGGTTGTTTTTTCGTCAACTACTTCCTGGAGATGTTCTCTGTATTTTTCAAGTTCTGCCGTTCGCTCTGCAACCTTTTCGCGCAGGGTTTCCTGAATGCTCAACAGCTCTTTTTCCGCCTGCTTGTTAAGACTGATATCTTTTGCGATAACCTGGGTTGACGGTTTTCCTCTGTATTCAAACTTTCGTGCGGTAATTTCAATATCAAAAGCAGTTCCATCTTTTCTCAGTATCTGTGTTTCGTAGACCGCCGGTGTTGTTTTCCCGGTGATTCTATTAGTGTGTATCTGACCCACTTTTTTTTGTTCAGCAGGGGAAATGAGAGTAATAAAATCCCGGCCAATCAATTCATCCTGACTGTACCCGGAGAGAACGGTGGTTGCCGGATTGGCAAAAACAAGCTTTCCGTCGGAAATTATTACTATTCCAACGGTGGTCATTTCCACCAGTGTTCGGTAGAGTTCTTCACTTCTGCGCAGTGTTTCGTGCTGATTATCTGATGGTTTCTTTAGCACTGTGACAGCCAGAGAGCCGTTGAAGACGCCGTCTCTGTACACTGGAGAGCAACTGGTTATAAAATGTGTATTTTCCGTGTCTTTTTTGAGGGTGTAGCTGAACTCAACAGTTTCACCAGCAGAGTTGCTTTTAAAAGCCTCTCTTAAAGCTGTGGCTACATTCTGTGGAAAGATATCTTCCGGAGATCTGCCTGAAAGGCTTTCAGGGCTGGCAGAGTCGTAGAATCTCATGCCACCCTGTGCTGAAACGATTAAGCCTTCCGGGGAAAACAGGAAGACAGTCAAGCCGTTCGAGGCTGGCGAATTTGAAAACAGACCATTCCCGGAGGCATCCGGGTCGTCAGTTAAGTCTGAATGTACTTTATTCACCGGTGATTTTACCTTCCAATCGGGAACCAAGCCAAACAAGCTACCCTTACACTACTCACATCTACATGCAGGTCAAGCCCTTCCCTGATGGTTATTTTCATGTAGTACTGTAGATTGCTGTATAAACACAGTTAATGGGTATGGACTGGTTATATGTTTTCCTGGATTGTTTTAACTGATATATTGCAGACTATGCCTGAATTGATCAGGCCGTCTATGCAGGCCAATTCGAGGAGTTCCTGTGAAGGAGAGTGTTGTTACCGTTAAGAATCTGGTTAAGCACTACGGTAAGGTGAAAGCCGTTGATGGAATTTCTTTCAGCGTAAAACAGGGTGAAATATTCGGGATTGTGGGTCCTAACGGCGCAGGAAAAACAACAACAATAGAGTGTATAGCGGCAATGCAGGAGTATGATTCCGGGATTATTGATGTTCTTGGGCTTGATCCTGCAGCGGGATCTCTGTCTATAAAGCAGAGAATTGGACTGCAGCAGCAGGAGTCGGAGATACCCGACAGACTCCGTCTCAGGGAAGCTATGCTGTTGTTCTCATCTTTATACTCCAGGGTTCTGGACTGGAGATTGCTTTTGAAGCAGCTTGACCTGTGGGACAAAAAAGATACCTTTTACTCTGCCCTGTCGGGAGGACAGAAAAAGCGGTTCTTCGTGGCTATGGCTCTTATCGGCGACCCTGAAGTTGTTTTTCTCGATGAGCTGACCTCCGGTCTCGATCCGCAGGCAAGGAGATCTGTATGGGAGCTTGTTAGATATCTCAGGAATCAGGGGAGAACAGTTGTTCTCTCCACCCATTACATGGATGAAGCAGAAAAACTGTGTGACAGAGTTGCTGTAATACACAACGGAAAACTTGCTGCACTTGATACACCCTCTAGCCTGATCTCGCGTTATGGAGGGTATACAAAGGTTTGTTTTGATTTTGACGATAAGTTTGATCAAGGCGTTTTGTCCGGAGTGAACGGAATCGAATCCAGGGTGATTGAGAACGGACTGTGTACACTTGAGGTAAGCGAGCGCCATGCAATTGTTGAAATAGTGAAAAGCCTTGACGCTGCAGATCAGGGTCTTGTCTCATTCAGAATTGAGGCTCCGACTCTGGAGGATGTGTTCCTGAATATCACTGGCAGAGAGGTGAGAGATTGATGATCAGATCAACTGCCGCTGTAACAAAATGGGAATTCATCCTGTTTCTGAGAGAGCCGTCTGCTTTTTTCTTCACAATGGTGTTTCCACTTCTTATGATGCTTCTGTTCAGCAGTATGTGGGGGAATGAACCATTTCCCGGCGAAGCATACGGATACGTTGATTTCTCTGTACCGGCATTCATGGGTATGGTCATGGCAACTGGTGGAATAATGTCTCTCACGACCAGCATTGCAGCATACCGTGAGAAGGGGATTCTGAAAAGGTTCAGGGCAACTCCTGTTTCTCCTGCAGCAATACTTATCGGTCAGTTTGCCTCGGTTCTTGCAGTGACCGTTGCCGGTGTAGTTTTGCTTCTGGCAGTCGGATTTGCGTTCTACAGCCTTCATTTCATGGGGAATATTTTTGAGTTTGTACTTGCGTTTCTACTCTCCGCCTGCAGTATTTCCGCCATGGGTTTCATACCTGCAAGCCTGGTATCAACTGCCAGGAGTGGCGTAGTTGCTGCAAATATCCTGTACTTTCCCATGCTGTTTTTGTCCGGTGCTGCACTGCCATGGTTCATGCTGCCGGATTTTCTTAAGAAAGTCTCACTGGTTTTTCCCCTTACACACGCGATCAAGCTGATGCAGGGTGTATGGCTTGGCGGTAGTCTTTCAGATTACCCTGTTCAGCTGGCTGTACTTGCAGGCTTTGTTGTTATTGGTCTGTTTGTTTCGATCAGGCACTTCAGATGGGTATAGCTGAGGCGTCCTGAAGTCTCCCGCTAGACACGGATGACAGCAGTTTTCAAGGGGGAATCTCCTGTGTAGGTTACTTCAGGTGTCTGTTCACGGGAAAGTTCTGAAAGAGGTGTGAAATGCTGTTTTCTATTGCTTCGGTTGTTGTTCTGTTATCATTTAATGTCGGACCTGTTCTGGGTGCTTTCGTTCCGGTACAGGAACAGGGTGATCCATGGCGAACCAGTGCCCTTTTTGGATTGAAGGCCAGATATGAGCTTTCAGCAGTGGACATGGATTTCCAGCTGGTTTTTACACAGCTGCGGATAGATCCGGACTCCTCCCGGGGTTATGACTACTCCATGGTCCCGGTTTCTCTTGGTCTTTCCGGAAAAGCCGGGTTTTTGAGATACGGTACCGGGGCAGCTCTGTATTCAATTGAAGCAAAAAAGGAAATCACTGAAGGTCTGGAGTCTGTCTGGAGCGGCACCTACCCCGGGATGTATCTGTCTTTCGGGAAGGACTTTGCCGTTGGCTCAAACACAGCAGACATTACTGCACGATTCAATATTATCAACTTTGACGGTCTGTGGGTCGGATTGTCAACTTCGTTTCTGTTTTGAGGTGAGCTTACTCTGAACAGGGCTCTTTAGTATTATCAGAGCATCCCGCGTTTCACAATTTCTTTACACTGGAGGATGGTATGTCTGTTGTTCTGACCGGTAAAGACCTTACTGTTGAGACTGTTGTTGCAGTGGCGCGCAATGGTGAAAAGGTAGAGCTGCACCCCGATGCTATTGAGAGAATAAATACCTGTCGTAAAATGGTTGAGCGCAAGATTGCCGCAGGCGAAACCATGTATGGAATCAACACTGGAATTGGAGAGTTCTCCGAAACAAAGCTCAAGGATGACGAAGTTCTGGCTTTTCAGAAATACCTTATCTACAACCATTCTGCAGGTATTGGGAAACCGGCGCCTGTGGAGCATGTACGCGGAGCAATGCTTGGCCGCGCGAATGTTCACAGCAATGGTCACAGTGCCGTTCGTATAGAAATGACACAGATGCTTGTTTCAATGCTCAACGCAGGGGTGACTCCTGTTGTCTGCGAGAAGGGATCTGTTGGGGCAAGCGGAGATCTGGCTCCTATGAGCATGATAGCACTGGTTGTTATGGGCGAAGGTGAAGCCTGGTTTGAGGGCAGCAGGTACCCCGGGAAAGAGGCACTGGCTCTTGGTGGGTTGAAACCGCTTAAACTGCAGGCCCGCGATGGCCTGGCTCTTATCAACGGCTCAAACCTGCTTACAGCTATTTCAGCTCTAAACCTTTACGATATGAACAGATGGCTAAAACAGGCAGAGATAACAGCAGCCATGAGTCTTGAGGCTCTGTACGCTAACCTGACTCCTTACGAGGACAAGGTTCACACTGTAAGAGGTTTTGCAGGTTCGCTCCGAAGCGCAAGGGCAATAAGAAAGTGTATTGCTGGAAGCGATCTCTCCACGGGAAAGACACCGCAGAAAGTTCAGGATGCCTATTCCATGCGCTCTACTCCACAGGTTATAGGAGCTGCCCATGACGCAATTGCCCACGCCAGGAAACAGGTGGAAACAGAGTTGAACGGAGTTGGAGACAACCCTCTGTTCTTCCCTGAAGAAGATCTGGTACTTACCGGAGCCAACTTCCAGGGTACTCCTGTTTCCCTCCCCATGGAAATGGCCGGTACTTCTATAACTATGGTTTCTGTTCTCAGTGAGAGAAGACTGAACCGTCTGTTGAACCCGGCGCTTTCAGTGGGGCTTCCTCCTTTTCTTGCTGAAAAGCCCGGTCTTTACAGCGGCCACATGTTGAGCCAGTACACGGCAGGCATGCTGGTTACCGAGCAGCGAATACTCAGTGCTCCTGCCGCGGTAGCCTCTATTCCAGCTGCTGCGGATCAGGAAGATTTTGTGAGTATGGGTATGAATACATCTCTTAAAAACTGCCAGATCCTGGAAAACGCATACGGTATCCTCGGTATCGAGATGATTGCCGCCGCACAGGCACTGGATTTCCGGAGTCATGAATTCGGCAAAGGTGTTCAGACTGCGTACAAAGTAATCAGAAAGTATGTTGAACATCTCGGCGAAGACAGGCCTCTGTATCCTGATCACAACAAAATGAGTGAGGTCGTACAATCTGGAGAGATACTTGAAGCGGTTGAACAAGCTGTCGGATCCCTTGAAGGTGGTGAACAGCGATGAAACTTTCAGCGGTTTGCCTGATCCTTGCCGTATCTACCGTGATGGCGGTACCCGAGGGTATCCCTCTTCAGTACATGGACAGCAGAGGAAGGCAGCCATCGTCTACCAGAGTTTCCTGCGAGGCAGGACGGGGAGCCTACAGTATGACACCTGTTTCAGCACCGGTTGGCTCTTCCACCGATGGCGATAAGGTGGTGCTTCTTGTAGACCAGGCTGTGTTTTCGGGAATTGCAGCTTCTCTTTCAGTGTTTCAAAGCGATCTTGAGGCAGAGGGCTTTACCGTTTTGACATGGCAGATAAGCGGCGGTACAGCGACAGACATAAGGACAGATCTTCAGACAGAGTATACCGCCGGAGATCTGGCAGGAGCTATTGCCATTGGAGACATACCCACCGGATGGATCGAGAATGGTTATGGTGAGTACCCCATAGATATGTACCTTATGGACATGAACGGCACATGGAGCGATCCGGATGCAGATGGTCTGTTTAATTCCTACAGCAGCGGTGCTCCGGAGATATGGCTGGGAAGGCTCACTCCAACCCACCTTACTTTCGGGTCTTCAGTGGGTCTTCTGAACTCTTACTTTGCAAGGAATCATGCCTATAGAAATGGAACTCTGACACTTCCGGACAGGGCACTTGCATACGAGGAGGCTTTTACCGGTCTTACAGGTGCGCTGGATAATCTTTACGATGATGTTACCCGAAAGACCGACCCGGTTTCAACCAACGCTGATGACTTCAAATCAGAGCTGCTTTACGGATACCAGTGGGTCCACCTGATCTCCCATTCAAGCCCGTGGGGAAGCAGTTTTCACACAGGTGCTCCATCGTCAGGCGGTGGAACTCTGGACAATTTCGAGGTTCCTCCTCTTGATCCCCATGCTTTCTTCTATGTATGCAACTGCTGCACAAACGGCAGGTGGACAGAGGTGGACAACCTTGCCAACAGTTACATCTGGACAGATTCCTACGGTCTTGCAGCTCTGGCCCAGACAAAAGTTGATTACACCAACTACTTTACTGAATACTACAGTCAGCTGTCATCAGGATCGAACCTGGGTGATGCTTACAGAGTGTGGCTGGGTGCAAACATGGGTAACGAGGACGGTGCTGTTCTGTTTGGAGATCCCACTCTGAAACCCCGGGTTGGAAGTGCCTGCCGTTCCGGGTTGTCTGGTGAATCCCCATACCCTGCAGTTGCCGGGTGGCTTGATTACCCGCTTACAGACGGTCTGCATTCACAGGGAAGAGTAGACACCTACCATGACCCGTTTTCAGACATGATTTTTGCTGTATCGGGAACATCCGATCCTGTGAGAGCAAACATACTGGCTACAGTTACAGATGGAGATTCCTGGGCTGCTCCGATGATTGTCTGCCAGCATGAATACTGGGACTGGCATCCAACTGTCGGCGGAGACGGTATGGGAAAAGTGTGGACAGCATGGCATTCCATGCGCGACAACCACGAAGGTTACGATATCTATGTGTCCCTGTGGAATGGATCAGGGTGGGGCGCGGCTCAGACACTCACAACTGGAGATCCTTTTGATGTAGAGCCCTCTCTGTCCGGTGGAAACGGTCACACATGGCTTGTGTGGCAGAAGTGGGACGGAGGAGATCCTGATATTGTGGGGCGGATGTGGACAGGCTCTCAGTGGACAGTTGAGGAAACCATTGCCGGGTCTGACAACGCTGAACAGTATCCTGATGTTGCCTGGAACGGATCCGGGTACGGAGTGGTGTACCACCGTAAATCAGCGTCAGGAGGGTGGGTGATCGGTTTCAGAGATGCTCCGGACAGCGGAGCATTTGGTGCGGAAACCGTGATATCCTCTTCTTCCGGCGAGAACAGGTATGCATGTATTGCAGGAACTTCCAGCGGGTTTGCTGCTGTCTGGCAGAGTCAGAACGGCAGTATTGTGTACTCGCGACTGACAGGAAGTACCTGGAGCAGCCCTGAGGTGGTTTCCGGAAGTGATTACGGAGCACGCCCCGGTGTCGCCGTTACTTCAACGGGTTCTGTGATTGTTTCGTGGACTGCGGCAATGAATACCATCCGCTACAACTTGTGGGACGGCTCTTCATGGAGCGGGGTACTCACCGCAGCCTCAGCAAGCGCAATTGACGACGGTAAAATGACCTGCAACTCAGCTGGCGATCTGTGGCTGGTGTATGGAGCCAGAGGAGATGACTACCAGTGGGATCTCCGGGCATCTACACCTGATCCTTCCGGTATTGAAGAAACGGAAGAGTCCGTAGCATTGTCTGTTGCGAACACAGGTTCCAATCCAGCTGGCTCATCAGCATTGTTTTCTGTCTCTGCCGCCGGAGAAGTCCTTCTTACCGTGCACGATATGAGTGGAAGAGTTGTGCACAGTGATACAGTGATGCCCGGAGAATATATCTGGAACTGCAGCAGTTCCCCTGCGGGTATTTACATTGTAAGGGTTTCCAGAGGTATGGCTGCGCAAGACTTCAAACTTGTTGTTATCAGATAAACTGCTGAAAGGAAAATGGGAGACGCTGTCTCCCATTTTCCTAATCCGGGATTTCTCCGGCATTTTTCAACGCAATTTTAGCTGTTATCGGGCCTAAAATTTCAAACAGGATGCATGTGGCAGTAATTGTTGTTACAACTGACGCTGCAATGGCGTGAGCCTGCGCAGAGTCGATACTGGAAAACTCCTGTGAAACAAGAAGAGAAAGCCCGATGGCCACACCGGCCTGTGAAAGAAGCCCGAAACCGATGTTGTTTCTTATTGTTTTGCTTGCTCCGCCCAGGTAGGCACCCAGCCATGATCCTCCGATTTTTCCCGCTGCTCTTCCTACCATGTAGGCAACGCCGATGAGACCAAGCGCAGGCAGAGAAGCGAAGTTGAGATGTGCCCCGGCAAGGAAGAAGAACAGTATGAACAGAAGAGGCATAAGTGATCGGAGCTGCTCGTTCACACTGACCACAGTGCTTTGTTTTGTTGTGTTTGCAAGCACAAATCCAATGCCCATGTTTACAAGTATAAGAGACAGATGGAACATCTCCGCCAGACCTGCTCCCATGAGAATAAAGCCGAATGTAAGGGCGGGAATATTGTTTTTTGATAGCAGTTTAGGTATCAGGTATGAGTAGAGAAACCCAAGAACAGAACCCAGAACCAGGCTGAGCACAATTTCCACTGAGGGTTGTATCAGTCCGGAGGCAAGGCTTCCCTGTGAGATTCCACTGCTGGAGAGCAGTATCTGTTTGGCTATGGCTGCGGTAAAGCCGAACAGCAGAATCGCCACTCCGTCGTCGAACCCTGCCACAGCATACAGCGAAGAGGACAGTTTGCCCTTTGCCTTGTATTCCCTTATCACAGCAACAGTGCCGGCAGGGGCTGTGGCTGGAGCGAGAGACCCGAAGATCAGTGCTGTAACAATATCTCCTGAAACTAGATAAACGAGTACTGCAACAAGAATTAAGGCAGAAACAGATTCAAATACAATTATCAGCCCTATGGATTTACCGAGAGATTTCAGCGTGGACATCTTGAGTTCATTGCCGATACTGAAGGCCACAAACCCCAGAGCTATATCTGTTATAAAGGTGAGTTCCCGCAGGTGCTCATGGTGGAACAGCTTGAGTACTGAAACACCCATTACAGTGCCAAGCAGCATGTAGCCAATTATCGATGGAAGACCAACTTTTTTGACCAGTCTGCCAGAGAACAGGCCCAGCGTAACGGCTATTCCTATAAGAGCCAGAAGGGTGAATTCGAAGCTCATTTCTCTCTACCGATCTCACCTGCTCTGGTCAGGGCGTACTTGGCTCCTATGGGCCCGACTATTTCGAAAATAATGCAGGTTGCGGTAATTGTCGTAATTACCGTTGATGCAATACTAACAGATTCAGGTGTACCCAGCTCCGTGAATTCATTCAAAACAAGCATTGACAGACCAATGGCAACTCCGGCCTGTGAAAGTATCCCAAAACCAAGATACTTTCTGATTTTGGGTTCAGAAGCACCTGCAACCGCACCCAGCCATGCCCCTCCCATGAGTCCTGCAGTTCTTGACAGCATGTATATAACGCCGAGGATACCGAGCGATGGAAGAGATGTAATATCTAAATGGGCACCGGCAAGAAAGAAGAACGGAATAAATAGAAATGAGATCCATGAACGTAATTGGCCAAGGAGTTTGTTTACCATAATTGACGGTGTTGTGTTTGTAAGTACAAATCCCAGCATCATTGAGGTGAGAATCAAGGAAAGATGAAGCCACTGTGAAATACCTATGGATACGGCAACAAATCCGAATGTAAGAGACGGGATATCCGTAAGAGGTTTCAGCCTTCGGCTGAGTACCGTGTATATGTAGCCCAGAATTCCGCCTGCTGCCAGACTCAGCAGAATCTCCCCGGCAGGATGCAGTATTCCCTGAAGCAGAGACATAGAGTTTGCAGGGTCAAGCATGTTTCGCGCTGCAGCATTCGCAAATCCGAAAATTACTATAGCCAGCCCGTCATCAAATCCTACAACAGCGTACAGAGCTTTGGTAAGGGTTCCCTTTGCTCCATATTCCTGAATCACGGCTACAGTTCCCGCTGGAGCACTTGCTGGAGCCAGAGATCCGAAGATAAGAGCCATAGGCATGTTCTTTGTAAGAAGCCATACGCCAGCTGTAACCACAGCGAATGCAGCAAAAGACTCTGCTATAATAATGTATATGATGCCTTTGCCAAGCTTTTTCAGACCACGGATGTTGAGTTCACTGCCAATTGTGAAGGCAACAAACCCGAGGGCAACATCAGTAAGGAAGCCGAGTGAGTGCAAGTTTTCGCCAGACAGTACGCCAAGAACCGAGCCTCCCAGAACAACACCGAGAATCATGTATCCCACAAGCGAAGGAAGATTGACTTTTTTAACCAGCCTGCCCATGTACAGGGACAGAACGGTTGCTATACCCACAAGGGTGATCAGTGGTAATGATGACATGATAAACCTAAAATTCCAGGGAGCCAAGAGCATGGTGCAGATCTGTAACGGTAACCATTACATCTGTCTGTTTCCGGAAATCCCCGCAGACATATTCGATGTTTCTCAAAGTCTGGTTAAGCAGAGATTCCTTCACAACCGCCATGATAATTCTGTTGAAAGTATTGAGGTCGTTGTTCCATAACCCGGCAAAAACGGGCATGTTGGACATGTATTCAGTTGATTCATGCGCTTCCAGAACCATTGCTCCAGTCAAGTCGTCGGAGGCGAACACCTGCAGTACATCGTTGAACAGGTCTTCATCGCGAATGAACACATGAAGCATGCGCATTGCTGGTCCCAGCTGCTTTGTTTCTGTAGAGGAGGTACTGCTCTGCAGAATACCTTCCAGAAAGTCGTACAGTTCCTGTGGGGAGACAGCTTTTCTTATTGTGCTTCTGGTTTCAGGATTCCTAAGAAGCCTTGCCATACCTGAGAGAACCTTCAGGTGTTCTTTGGGGTTGTCTTCCGGGCCGATAACAAAGGGGAATATGTTTACTTTTTCGTTGTCTATAGAGTTGAAATCAATACCTTTTCTAGTGGTGATAATACCAACGGCAAAAGAATCTATGCCCTTTATTCTGCAGTGGGGGATAGCCACGCCGCTGCCAAGCCCTGTTGATGCCAGCTCTTCTCTCTCAAGCAGAAGTTTTTCCACTTCAGACGGGGCTATTCCTTTCATCGCAGGATGTTTGCAGGCTATCACTGCAATCTCAGTGATCAGCTGTTTTTTGTTTTTCAGATCAACGTTGACTTCGATTGTCTCCTTAGTAAGAATATCAGTGAGATTCATCCGGTCCTCCAGTATCGTTATCCCTCTGTTAAGAGAGCTGGGTCGATTCTGCCCAGTCCTGCCAGCGGCAGCACTTCGGTAAGATCGGCTACGGTTATAACAAGCTCCGGTTCGACAAACTCAATCTGCTCGGCCTGCCATGTAAGTGGACGCTGGACATATAGTGCGTTAACACCACATCCAATGGCCGGATTGATGTCTGACCTGGGGCTGTTTCCAATCATACAGGCCTCGCCAGGTGTTGTTCCTGTAGAGGCAAGCAACTGTTTCATCGTCTGTTCAGTTTTTACGGGAACCACTGTGCAGTTCTCGAAAAACTTTGAAATTCCCGATCGCTTGAACTTGTCTGTCTGATGATCTTTTTCCCCCATAGTATAAACGATCATCCGTTTTCCTGAAGCATGCATTCTTGTGATGGAACTGAGAACACCCGGCAAGAGAACAAGTGGATGGTGAAGAAGTGAATACGCTATATCATCTAGCGCTCTAAGCATATAAGTTGTTGGATTGTTGACCTTGTCCTCAATCATCGAACGCAGAACAGACATATAGGGGCGTGCTCCGTATCCGGTAACAGAGAGTCTCTCCAGGTCTCTGGTGTGTATTTCAGAGATGATCTCTGAAGGCTCGAAACCCAGACTGTGCATAAGCGCGGCAAAGTCGTTTTCAGCACGTCTGAAGTACAGGCCACTTTCCCAGAGAGTGTCGTCTGCATCAAAAATCCAGAGTTTTGTGTTCTCAAGTCTGTTATTGAATTTCTTCATAGGACAAATATAACACATCCAGCTGTTGACGGAACGGGCCTTGTTGTTGAGGTGTGAGTAAACACAAATATACATGGGAATCGCTCATTTCAGGACAACGGTGAAAGGGGTTCGTGTAATTGATTTGACAGCAGCAGGATAGTTCATCATCCTGTGCGAGTTAACAAATAGTTGTTGCGGGAAATATGGTATTTAGAACAGAAATTCTGTAATCGAGGGATACGATGTAGATTACGCCTACAGAAACAGAAAATCGAACAGCATATTAGTGTGTAAACTCATAATATATGAAGTTGCGTAAACATGAAATTCTGAAGTTCATACACTGAGCCGGAAGTATAACACAAAATTCTGCCGTTGACGAGGTTCATGAAACGGCTTAGTATTTCAGCGGCAGATGCAGGTTCTAGCTGCACTGCTGTTTTGTGATTCGGCACAACCGGGCAGATGTTCTAGATCTGTTCGCAGGGAAAATTACGTAAAAATACGGAGGGGTTATGAACAAGATTGTTCTGTCTGTTCTGACGCTATTTGCTATTTTGCTTGTCACTGGATGCGGAGAGGAACTGCCGCAGCCGGTGGTAGACAATCAGGTGGACGAGGTTGCACCGGTAGAAGAATCCGCACTGAACAACATACCCATTGAGGACGTAGTTCTTGATGCAGACGCTGTTCAGTTGAAGATCGGGTTTGTGAAGCAGGACCACCACTCTGCTGTTTTTGTAGCGGCGCTTAGAAGTGAAATGATGCATGACCTTTTCCCGGTTTACCTGATTCCACTGGGCGAGAACTTCTACGCTCTGATAAAGGACAACCAGCAGGTAGCCGAGATTGAATTCATACAGTCACAGGGCGCAATTAACGTACCCAACAACATGAGCGCTGGCCTTTTTGAGATGGGCTTTGGCGGTGTTGTGCCTTTTGTCGCGAGTATCGATCAGGGAAATCCCATCAAGATAGTCAGCCCTCTGCATGAGAGGGGAGACATGCTGGTTGTTCGTGCAGACAACGAAACCGTTACAGACTGGGACAGCTTTCTCGCATGGGTTAACACTTCAGAGGAACCGGTTACAGTCGGATTTAAGAGCCCCAAAGCTGTGGCACTTATAATATTCGAAACAGCTCTGTCTGAAGCTGAAGTTCCATTTGCATTGTCCGGCGGCGATGTTGAGGGAGTTAAAGTAGTTCTTTACAACGCCCAGGGGCAGCCTAACCTCAATCCAGCACTTCAGGAAGGCTTGATAGACGCTTACGTGTCCAATAACCCCGCGTGCGCCATGGCAGAGTATAACGGTATAGGCAAGTCCGTTGCCGCTCTCTCAATGCTTCCCCCGGGAGATTTCCACGATCATCCATGTTGTGCAATTGCCGCGACACAAGAGGTCATAGCGGCAAAGCCGCACGAGGTCGCGGCCGCGCTTGAGCTTTTTGCGTATGCGACAGAGTTTATAAACGAGAATCCTGAAGAGGCGGCGGCAGCAGCTTCCGAGTGGATAGGCACTCCTCTGGAAGTGGAGCTGGCGTCCATGGCTACCAGTCTCTATGATGTTCATATCACCGAGGCATGGACTTCCAACATGAGCACAATCATGGATCACATGAGAGGGCTGAATGTTTTCAGCGGACCTCTTATGGATGCGAATGAAGTTTCCGAGATAGACATAATTTCGGATTTCAGCCTGTTGCCGGAAGAATACAGGTAGGGGATTCTATGGACGGCAGGGTTCCGTCTGAAAGAAACACAAAGGCTTTCTGGCAGAAGATGAAGGATCTTCTGCCAGGGCTTATTATTCCAGTTCTGATTCTGGCAGCATGGAGTTATTACGGAAACGGCAGTTTTCTGCCGTCGCCTTCGGCTGTTTTTAACGTACTTTTACATCCTGCAGAGGACATTCTGAGTTGCGGGTCTCTGCTCTGGAACATAGGTGTGAGTCTTGTTCGAGTTCTGCTTGGCCTTTTTATCGCTATTGTTGTGGGAACACCTTTTGGTTTCATGATGGGTGCGAACAACCGCTTCAGAAAATTTACTTCGGTTGTTACCGAGCTTGCCAGACCTCTTTCGCCAATCGCTCTGCTGCCGCTTTCAATAATCGTGTTCAAAGACACTTCGTTTACGGAAGTTCTGGGATTGAACAGTCTCAAATACACAAGGCACATACTCAATGAGCTTCAGATCGGGATGATCTTTATACTGGCCTGGGGAGGTGTATTCCCAATTATTTTGGAAACAATGCACGGGGTACGGGGAGTAAGAAAAGTCTATGTGGAGGCTGCCCGCGTTCTTGGAGCCAGCAGAACTTTTATCTTCAGGCACGTTCTTCTCCCGGCTTCACTTCCGGACGTTTTTACCGGTTACAGAATGGCTGTGGGCAGATGCTGGATGGTGATAATCGCTGCGGAAATGCTTCCCGGTACCAATTCTGGTATAGGTTATCTGCTGCGGTATTCTTACCAGCTTTCAAGGCTGGATATCATGCTGGCATGCATTTTCATTATTGCCGTTATAGGTTTTGTCTTTTCCCGGGGGCTGGAGTATGCCGGAGACCGGTGGTTGCTCTTGAGAGCAAGGGAGCGGTAGATGATATCTTTCAGCTTTCTGGGAATTGAGAAATCGTACAGCGATCCGTCAGGCAAAAATCTGCAGGTACTTGGTCCTGTAGATCTGACTGTGGAAAGTGGCCAGTTTCTGTGTCTGCTGGGTCCCACCGGATGCGGGAAAACCACTTTGCTTCGTATCCTGTCCCGCCTTGAATCGGCAGACAGCGGTAAAATATCCATGGGAAGCGGTAATCTGGGCTATGTTTTTCAGCAGGGTGCTCTGTTTCCATGGATGACAGTGGAATCCAATGTGATGTTTCCCCTGAAAGCAAAAGGTGTAAAGTCGGGATTGTGCAGATCCCGGGCCGGGGAAATGCTGAGAAATGTAGGGCTCTACGAATTCCGCAGGAGTTTTCCACACGAGTTATCCGGAGGAATGCAGCAGAGAACTGCGCTGGCAAGAGGGCTGGTTACCGAGCCGGATATTCTTCTGCTCGATGAACCTTTCGCCTCCCTGGACACCAGAACAGGTATTCATCTGCAGGAAATGCTGAGAAAACTCTGCCGGAGTCTGTCTACAACTGTGGTTTTTGTTACACACAATATTGAAGAGGCTGTGTATCTCGCGGACAGAATAGCAGTGATGGGGCACAGACCCGGAAGAATCGTGCGTGACGAAACCCTCAGCCTGAAGTGGCCCAGAGACCGTCTTTCAAGTGACTTCACCGGCGTATTGCTGTCGTTCAGGCAGACATTTGAGGAACTTGTAGATCAGTAAACTACTTTACTTTCCTGAAATGCAGCAGAAGCAGGAATGCTATGGTGTCAAGTGAAACCAGAGTAGCAAGCGTCTGACCGTCTCCATAATTATTAATTCCAAAACCGAACCGCAGAATGATAAACACAATAGTTCCCAATTCATACCTCCTGATTAAGCAGTGCTCATGAATACCTGAAGCTCCCCCACGTATGTATATTAACACCCCTTGGATGTGCAGGCAACCTGAGCCGCTGAAAGGCTGGTGATACTTTTTTGAACAGAAAAATTGTCAAGAACGGCAATACAGTCAGTCTTTCAGGAAGATTCACGGTTAAAGATCTTAAGAATGTAACCCGTGTGCTGGGAACCAGTTCAGCGCAAAGTATTACCGTTGACTTCAGTAACTGTCAAAGTCTGGATACCTCCATAGCAGTGCGTATCTGGTCTATTGCTAAGGCTGCAGAGGCATCGGGAAATACCTTTAAACTCACGGGGATGAACAGGGACACAGAGTTGATATTCGACAGGTTCAAAGCCATTGACAAATGGCCTGCTCCTCCGGTGAAGGCTCTCACCGTTCTTTACAATTTTGAAGATATCGGTGACAAGGTTCTTGCAACATGGCGTACTATGTACGGGCTGGCAGCTTTTTCTGGAAAGGTATTTAAGGCTCTTTTCTCCGGAAAGATAAGAGGGTCAATAACAGCGTACTATATGGAGCAGTCCGGTGTGATGGCTATACCGATAATTGTTACGCTGAACTGGCTGATGGGTGTTGTTCTGGGTTATCAGGCAGGGTACCAGATGAGTCAGTTTGGCGGCGAACTGTTCATGCCTGCTCTTCTGGCGTACAGTATATGCTGGGAAATTGCTCCCATGATGACCGCTGTTCTTGTTGCCGGTAGATCAGGTTCTGCCTTTGCCGCAGAAATAGGAACAATGAAAGTGCGCCAGGAGATCGATGCTCTGGAAGTCATGGGTTTTAATATCTACGGTTACATCGTTACACCCAAGATGATTGCACTGTTTGCTGTGATGCCTCTTCTTATCACGGCCGCAAACTTCGCCGGTATGGCAGGAGGCCTTGCCGCCGGTGGCATGTTCCTGAAAATGCCAGCGGTTGTCTACATTGCCGAGGTAAAAAAAGCGATTATTCCCTTCGACCTTTACTGGGGTGTGATCAAGGGCTTTTTCTATTCCACGATCATATCCATAACCGGTTCTTACATGGGAATGCGGGTCCGTGGAGGACCTGCTTCTGTTGGAAGAGCAACTACTTCAGCAGTTGTTGTGAGTATTTTCCTTGTAATTCTGGTGGATGCTCTGCTCTCCCTTCTGTTTATCCACATAAGACCGGGGCTGACACTGTGAGAGACAAGATAATTCAGGTCGAGTCTCTTACCGGTGGTTACGATGGCAAAGTGGTTCTTAAAAATGTGACCATGGAAGCTGTCAGAGGAGAAGTTCTTGTTATTGTTGGAAGAAGCGGCTGCGGCAAGTCAACCACTATCAACTACATGCTTGGCCTGCAGAAGCCTTATTCCGGGAAAATATTTTTTGACGGTGTTGATATCTGGAGCAGTCCTGAGGCACTCATATCAGCCAGGCGCAGATGGGGTGTTCTTTTTCAGTCAGGGGCCCTTCTGGGAAACTACACAGTGGTAGAGAATGTAATGCTGCCTTTGAAAGAGTTTACCAGTCTGACCAGAGCTGAGATGAGAGATGTCGCGATGAGTAAACTGGAGCTTGTGGGCATGGCTCATGCTGCCAACGAGAACTCTCTTGAAATCTCAGGAGGAATGCAGAAAAGGGCCGGTCTCGCGAGAGCAATGGCTCTCGACCCGGAGATACTGTTCTTCGATGAGCCTTCTGCAGGCCTTGATCCGGTGACTTCCGCAGAGCTTGATAACACAATACTGTCGGTGAACAGATCCCTTGGTACCACTTTGATCATTGTTACACACGAGCTGTACAGTATTTTTGCCATCTCAGACAGAGTTATTATGCTTGACCCGGAGGCACAGGGTATAATTGCTTCCGGAACGGCCCGCGATCTGGCTGATCATTCAGAAGATCCCAGGGTCAGGTCCTTTTTTGGAGGAAAGATTGGAGAGTAGTAATGGCATTGCAAGCCAATAAACTGCGACTTGGCGTGTTCTTCGTGCTGATTATGACTCTTTTCATTGGAGCTATATTCTGGCTGGTGGGAGGTTTTACAAGGGATCCCAGCACCGAGTATGCCTGCTATTACCCCTGGAGTGTCAGCGGGTTGAATGTTGGAAGTTCGGTTAACTACAATGGTGTACCTGTTGGTTCAGTAATTTCAATTGGAATTGCTCCGGATGGCAGGCTCGTAAAGGTTGTTCTCCAGATTGTTGACGATAAATTCAAAGTAGACGAAACAATTGTTGCCTCACTCTATGTAACAGGTATAACCGGTTTGAGAAATGTTAACCTTGAGAGTCTTCCCGACTCCATAGGGAGACAATACACACAAGACCAGCTTTCATTTGAATCTGACCTTCCGGTTATTCCAGTCCGCTCAGGGACAGTGCAGTCGGTAACCACCGGTATAACGAGATTGTTTGAAATAATGGAAAGTATTGATGCAAAGGAACTGAATGACCAGGCGATTCTTGCACTTACAAGGATAAACGTTATCCTTGAAGATGTTGAGTATGACTCTATCGGATTCAGAATTTCCAGCACCATAGATAAAATTGACCTGCTTCTGATCACTTACAACAATTTCGGTGTGGAGTTGTCATCTGCTCTGGGTGGAATGACAGGTGATGTAGCGCCAATTCTGTCTGATATACAATCTTTTATGGATGAGCTTGCAGTGCTCAGTTCAACTCTGTCATACATGGCCGACGATCTGGAAAGCACTTTTGACAATACTGAAGTAATACTTCGCGAGATAAGCGTTATGCTGCCAACACTCAACAGAATGCTGGATGATCTTTTCTCCAGTTCCAGTGGAGAGGATGTATGGAGATGAAAATAATTAAAACTCTTTTTCTGGTGGCCCTTATGGTCAGCTCGAGCTGTATTACAGTGAATATTCCCCTTGGCGGAGGAGATACAGAACCGTCTTTCAAGTGGCAGTTGCAGTGGGATGTCCCGGAGGAAAACGATGTTGTGGCTTTTTCCAGTGCTATCCGGGTTAAAGACCTCGATGCTTCAGGTTGTTATCAGCTGTCCGGTATGGTTGTGAGGCGCATGGATGGTACTTTAACAGAAAGCTCCAGCAACAGGTGGGCCGCAAGACCGGGTTCCATGCTCAGCGAACTGCTTTCGAGAGATCTGCTTCTCTCCGGAGAGTATCCTGCAGTTTTCAGAACCGCGGCAAGCCTTGACAATATGATTACCTTAGAAGGCTACGTACGGGAATTTGGCGCAACGCAGGTAGACAGCCTCACATGGATAGCTGTTCTCGATGTTGATGTCACACTGTTTGGAAGCAGAGGGTCACAGGTAATTTTTCAGAACAACTACAGATACGAAAGAAGAATGGCTGAGCCTGGATTTAAGTTTCTGGCCGATCAGATGTCGGTGCTTGGGGCTGTCTGGTCTGAAGAGGTTATGACTGATCTGGCGTCTGTGCAGTTACACCGATAGGAGCATAATTGGGTATTTTCAGCAGAAAAACAAAAGCGCCGGGGATTGCCTCAAGAACAGCACCTCCGTTTGACAACATGAACAATTTTATTGTTGTTGTTCTGGACAGCTGCAGGTACGATTCGTTTATGGAAGCGGCTCCTTCCACCATCATGAAACTTGGTGCAGTGGAAGACAGGTACAGTTACGCTACATGGACGGCACCATCACACTACAACCTGCTCATGGGTCTCATGCCACACACAAGTCCCAGAGGTGTTTTTGCAAGCGAATACTACAAACACGACTTCATAAAGTACAACGAGAGACTCGGGGCGGAGAACATAGAGTTTAAAAGTCTTGTTCCCCGGTTGTGGCTCCCGGATTTTCTTCAGAGAACCATGGGTTACAGGACCCATGCAATGGTTTCTCTTCCGGTTCTAAACAGCATGACACCTGTAAACAGAGGATTCGACACTTTCAGGCTTATGGATAAACACAACGATATGAATGCCATGCTCGACCTCATGACATTCCCGTCTGACAGGCCGAGTTTTTATATGCTGAATGTGGGGGAGACTCACTATCCCTATGCCAGGCCCACGGAAGACAAAAATGAATGGCCCCGTATAAGCGGCGTACACGGTGTGTTTAAACACCTTGACGATCACATTGTAGACGGCTGTATTGAAGAGAGTACCACTGGAGCAAAACAGTTCTTTGATCAGAAGGAAATGGATATGCTCAGGGGCCGTCAGGTAGACACGGTCAGGTATCTCGATACAGTTTTCGAGAAGCTTTTTGATATTGTTCCCCCCAACACATGGATAACTGTTACTGCGGACCACGGGGAACTTTTTGGAGAAGAGGGGTATTTTGGACATGGTCCTATTTTTTCAGAGAAGGTCTTCCAGGTTCCCTTCCTGGAAGGCAGAATAAGATAAGGAGAGTTTATGTCAAAAAAACGAACCATGAAATTCAAAGCGGAGACAAAGCGGGTTCTCGACCTTGTTATCCACAGCCTTTACTCGAATAAAGATATTTTCCTCCGTGAGCTGGTTTCCAACTCGTCTGATGCAATAGACAGACTTCGGTATCTCGCACTGGATGATCCCGATCTTCTGGGGGAAGAGTACACTCCTGAAATTGTGATCAGCTTCGACAAAGACGCGAAAACTCTTACCGTGGCAGACAACGGCATTGGAATGAACGACGAAGATTTAAAGAACAACCTTGGAACGGTTGCGTCTTCCGGAACCATAAAATTCCTTGAAGAAGCCGCGACCAATGCTATACAGCCCGAGCTCATAGGTAAGTTTGGCGTGGGGTTCTACTCAGCTTTTATGGTAGCTGATACTGTTACCGTTCACACACGCAAAGCGGGAGAGGAATCCGGCTGGATCTGGGTAAGCGGAGACACAGAGGGCTACACCATACAACCGGCTGAGGACCTTCCTGTTGGTACATCGATCACCCTCCAGATGAAAGAAGATGCTTCAGAGTACCTTGATAACTGGAAAATTGAATCTCTTGTTAAACACTACTCGGATTTTGTAAGCAACCCGGTGTTTATCCGCAAAGAAGAAAAAGACGATGACGGAAACACACAGGAGAAGAACAGCCAGATCAATACTGGAACTCCTGTATGGCTCCGTTCACCGTCTGATGTGGATGATGCTGAGTACAACACCTTCTATTCCCACCTGACCCATGATCACGCAGAGCCTATGGACAGGTTCTGGTACCACGGCGAGGGAACTACAGAGTTCTATTCTCTTGTGTTTATTCCTGCTTCACGGGGAATGGATATCATGATTCCGGACAGAAGGCCCGGTCTCAGTCTGTATGCCCGCAAGGTAATGATCATGGAAAGAGCTGAAAGCATTCTGCCTGCGTATCTGCATTTTATCCGCGGGGTTGTTGAAAGCCCGGATGTTTCTCTTAACGTTTCCAGGGAGATGCTTCAGCAGGACAGGGTTCTTAAAACTGTAAACAAGGTTCTAACCCGGAAAATACTGGATCACCTCAGTGAGATGCTGGAGCAGAACAGGGAGAAGTACGACAAATTCTTTGATCTCTACGGTGATTTTCTGAAAGAAGGCGTTTATTCCGACTACGAGCGCAGGGAAGACCTGGCCTCTCTTCTTCTTTTCAACACATCGAAATCAGAAGAACACAGGCTGCTTACAGACATCGTTGAAAAACTGCCTGAAGACGGTTCCATTTACTATCTGGGAGGGGCTTCTCTCGATGAATTGAAGAGGTCTCCACATCTGGAATCTGCAGGAGACAACGAGGTTCTTCTGCTCTACGGTCCTGTTGATCTTCTTGCCCTTGAGTCTCTGGCGGAATTCAAAGGAAGAAAGTTTGTTAACCTGGCCAGTGAAGCAAACGAAAAAGATCTATCGAAAGAAGACAAAAAGATAAGAGACAAGGCTGAAAAAGAGCACGCGGAACTCATTCAGTCTATCAAAGACATACTTGGCGACAGGGTTTCAGGTGTGAGGTTCTCTCCCAGACTCAGAGAGACTCCCTGCATTCTTGTAGCTGCGCAGGATGATCCCGGTGAGATGATGAAGATGATGATGAGGGCAATGAATCAGGATACTCCGGAGTCAAAGAGAATACTGGAGCTGAACCCGGCACACCCGATACTGGCCTCGCTTGAAACGCTGAGTTCAGAGGGGAAATCCTCTGAATCCTTCAAAGACAGGGTTGAAATGCTTCTTGAGCTCGCAAGGGTTCTTTCTGGTTTGAAGCCGGATGATCCGGCTCGTTTCGGCAGGTATGTTGCCGAGCTTATGGGCTAGCACCGGCAGTTTAACACAGGGGGAGTGCAAATGCAGTATCTAATCATTGTTCTGGTGTCTGTGCTCCCCGGTCTTGGATGGCTGTGGTTCTTCTACAGAGCAGATAAGTACGAACCGGAACCCAGGAAGCTGGTGCTCAGAACTTTCCTTCTGGGGGTTTTTGTGGCAATAGCTCTTGGTACTTCATTTGAGGGTTTGCCCTTTCCCTGGGGCCCTGCGCGGTATGCGGCTGTTCTATGGGCGCCTGTTGTGGAGGAGTCAGCAAAATTTCTCATTGTGTTCTGGACAGTGTTCTCCAGAAAGGATTTCAACGAGCCAATGGACGGTATTGTATACGCTGCTTCCGCCGCACTCGGTTTTGCCGCCTGTGAGAACGCCTTTTATGTTCTTGCCAGCTGGCACGGAGGAAGTCCTGAAATGGGTATGTTTACCCTTCTTGCCCGTTCGGTGTTCAGCGTTCCAGGTCATGCACTGTTCTCGGCATTTTTCGGTGCTGCCCTTGGCTTTGCAAAGGGGCGGAAAGGTTTCAAACCGGTTCTTATGGTAGCTGCCGGTCTTCTGCTCTCAATGATTGCCCATGGTCTGTTCAACTGGCTGAGTATGGAGAACATTTTCGGCGGGTTGCTGTTTGTTGTTTTCATGGGTCTTTTGTGGCGGCTGGTATACAGAAAACTTGTTATTCCAGCCCTGAACTCTTCACCGTTTAAGAAAGCGCTGGAGTAGACAGGAAGGTTAATGACCAGAAAATTCAAAGTGTTATCCCTGAATATTTCCCCTGAAAAGGGAACGGAAAAAACTCCGGTTGAAACTGTAACGGTTACCGCTGCAGGGTTCAAGAATGATGCACATGCAGGTAACTGGCACCGGCAGATAAGCCTGCTTGATCAGGAGAGTGTAGAGTATTTTGCATCGGCAAGCGACCTGACAATAAAACCGGGAGATTTCGGAGAGAATATCACCACGGAAGGCATAGATATAACCCTGCTGGTTCCCGGGAAAGTTATTCTGGGTCCAGGAGGGCTGCGTCTTGAAGTTACCCAGGTGGGAAAGGAATGTCACGGTGACGACTGCACCATCTTCCAGAAAGTAGGCAAGTGCATTATGCCTGCAAGAGGTGTGTTCTGCCGTGTTGTTTCCCCCGGGATATTGCACAAAAATGATACGCTTGAACTTGCTGATACGCAACAACAATCTGAAAACTGAAAGAAGGTTCCATGTCGATATTCAGCGAATTGAAAGAGGCTGTCACCAGGAACATTGATCGGATGACAGGTTCCGGTGCCCAGTACACAGATGCCCGGTGGTATCAGGATGACAGCTCTGAGATGCTTGTTCTTCTTGATGGAAACCTGGAAGGCAATGACACTTCTGTGGAAAGTGGGCTTGGGGTCAGAGTGCTTTACGGTGGCGCCTGGGGCTTCGCGGCAACAAGTCGCACCACCGATGTGGATTCATGTTTCGACAGAGCAATGGCCAATGCGGTTTCCGCTTCAAAGCTTGTAAAAGTAAGGCTTGATATGGGGAGTAAACTTGGCCACACCGGCAGTTACACTTCACCCCATCAGGTTGACCCCATTGATGTCAGTCTTTCGGAGAAAGTGGATTTTCTTAGAAGAGTTGATGAATCTCTTACCGAAGACTGGATTCTCCGCAGAATGCTCAGGGTACAGTTCCAGAGAATGATAATCCATTTCTGGAGCAGCGAAGGTACCTACACCATGAAGAAACTCATAAACACATTCGCACACATGACTGCTCTTGCCCTGGACACTGATCATCAGATGCAGAGACGCTCTAAAACTCTGGTGTGTGAGACAGACGGTACAAGAGGCTGGGAGATGCTTACCAACCCTGCTCTGTGGAGCGGCCACGCGGAACGGATAAAAAAAGAACTCAAAGAAGTTCTCGCAGCTCCCGAACTTGAATACGGCACCAGGTCGGTTATTCTTCTTCCCGGTCAGGGTCATCTGCAGGTTCACGAGACCATAGGGCATCCCCTGGAGCTTGACAGAATACTGGGATACGAGCTTTCCTACGCAGGAGGCAGTTTTGTAAATCTTGATTCCTTTGGAAAACTGAAATACGGATCAGACAAGCTGAATGTCAGTGCATACGGATCCATAGTGAACAGTCCTGGAACATTCGGTTTTGATGCAGAGGGAACACCGGAGCGCGACTACCTTCTGATTGACAAGGGTGTTCTGGTCAACTGCCTTACATCAAGAGCCATGATCAGTGAAGCCAACCAGAGAGCCGGACGGGAAGTGTTTACAGAGAGCGGCGGTGCCAGCAGGTCCACGGCATTCTACAGAGCACCAATCGACAGAATGACAAATGTCAACATTCTGCCGGGAACCGACGGAACTCTTGAAGACATCATCAAAACCACGGAAGATGGAATAATCGTGGACAATCCCACAAGCTGGTCCATCGGATCGAACAGAGAGCACTTCCACTTTGGATGCGAGATCGCATGGGAAGTGAAGAACGGGGAGATCACCAGAGTCCTCAGGAATCCTTCCTACCAGGGCCACACCGTGGAGTTCTACAACAACCTCTCAGCAGTGGGAGACAAGTCTACATGGGTTGTAGAGCAGGTAGAGAACTGCGGCAAGGGTGAGCCCAACCAGGTTATGGAACTGGGACACGGTGTTCCTGTGATCAAGTTCGATAATGTTATTTCCGGAGAAAGGAAGTAGATCATGATGAACGATAAACTCCGAACCATGATCGCAGGTGCAAGAGACCTTGCCAGAGACCGTGGAATAAAGGCATCCATTAACTACCACCACGAGAACAGTCATCTCATGAGAATCGGTAACAACTCGGTGAGCCTTAATACCAGTGAAGAGCTGACTAGAATCGATATAGAGGTTATTGACGGCAGGAAAAAAGGAACACACACACATCTCGGTGAACTGGCTTCCACAGAGGAACTGTTCGATATCATTCTGAAGGTTTCCGAAAAGGCGGCAAACTCGGCTGAGATGGATTTCGAACCGGTTCTTACAGTTATTGAAAGCAATGTGGAACTGCAGACCCAGTACGATGAGGCACTGGACCACCTGGACCCTGCAGTAAAAGAGCGGGTATACAGTTCCATCTTCAAAAGTGTCGGAGAGGATTACAACTACTCCGGATCCTGGTCCAGCGGAAGTACCGAGACATTTTCCGTTACCACAGCCAACAACAACTATGTATGGCACAGGCTTACAGACCAGCAGTTCATGTGTGTTCTAAAGCACCCTGAGAAGATGTGGGAGCTTGCCAGCTGGCAGACAGGCTGGAAAGCCGGAGACATCAAAGCTGAAACAACAGTTGAAGAATTCAAGGCTATTCTTCCCACCTACGAGAACCATGCCGGTTTCAAGGTTGAACCTGGCAACTACAAAGTGGTACTTGGTTCCCAGGCGGTTGGTGAGCTGATGAGTATGGCTGTGTGGTCAGCATGCGCCGGGCGCACCTGGGAAATGAAGATGGGCTGGACAGCAGACAAAAAGATAGGTGACCAGATACTTCACCAGTCTGTAACAGTTCTGGATGATCCCACAAGCGATCAGATATTCTCAGAGCCCCTCAGTGATTCCGGAATGCTTACAAAGACTCTTCCCATGATAGAGAGCGGCAAATTCGCGGGTCTTCTGTACGACAGGAACACAGCTTCAAAGTACGGCAAAAAACCTACACCCAATGCCGGCTGCCTTGTTATGCAGCCCGGCAGTGGACCTGCTGATTTCCTTGAGGCAGTGGAAGGCATCGACCGCGTTCTCTACATCCCGGCGATCCACTACATGAACATACCCAACATGAGCAAAGGAATATTCACCGGAAGCAGCCGCTTCAGCGCGGTGCTTGTTGAAAAGGGAAAGATTGTAAGCCCGATATTCTCGAGCAGAATTACCGACCAGTTCGACAACATCTTCGGAAATGTTCTTGAAATTTCATCAAAGACCACGAGTGTAAACACATCCAACACCTACGGCAGAAGAAATCCGTCTGCCGTATCGGTACCCACATGGATGCTGGTCGATGATGTAAAGATCACAGACTGCGCAGACAGCTTTTAAGAAAACAAATCAATAACCCCCTTCAGAGGTAAAACTCTGGAGGGGTCTGCATCTTCATAAACAGCAAGCTGTTCAAGTTCCCGTTCGTTTACGGGAATTCTGCCGATTCGGGCAATTGTGTTTGTCTCCCTGTGGCGTATAAGAAGGTTTTTCCATTCGTACTGATTGGGAAACTCACGGGCCAGCTTTTCCGTGGCTTCGGCCGTCGCGCGGGCAAAATCAGTTTTGTCATCTGCAGTTTCAACAGGGGTAAACCGCAGATGGAACCCCATATCCGGTGTTTGAGCACACGAGGCCAGAACAACACCGCACCCTGTTCTCTTCCACATTTTCCACGGTGCTGAAGGTACCAGAACAGGCACTCCGAAGTTCTCTATCCAGGTTCCCCCGGGCCCTCCGTACGCGGTTGACGCATAGTGAATTATTCTGCCTGCCTGAAGAGTTCTGTACATCCACCTGGGATTCTCATCGGGGAAGTGCAGTGTGTTCCATTTTCTCCCGATAGACAGCCTGCACTCAGCTGCATAACGGGGCATGTCACTGTACCTGCTGGTAATAACATCAACAGGGTACCCTTCCATTCCAAGAATAACATGCAGGCTTCTCTCGTCACCGAAGTGGGGAACAAGCAGCAGCAGCCCCTTTCCAGAACTCACTGCAGAATCAAGGTGTTCCCGCCCCTCCCAGGTTACTCTGTTCTTAATATCCGCATAAACTTTATTCTTCAGGTAAAACAGGGCAAACAGGTTTCTTTCATGCACCCTCCAGTACCCTGAAAGAACCCCGGCCCTCCATTCCCTGTCCATATCCGGGAAAACACGCTTCAGGTGATCATTGTATAGATTGTTCCGGGATGAGGAAACACTTCCGCGCAGAGATGAAACCACATTGGATATTCTCTCCACGCCGGAACCGCTCCGCGCCAGTTTAACTGCCAGTGCGATAAATCTGTAATAGACTGACGACAAACCCGATGCTTTCATCCCATTCCTTTCAGGTCAGAGAATGAAATCTAGCACTTCAACTGGCCGATGTCAGTTGTAAAGCAGTCATAGAGCTAATGGTATTTTCAAACGGAGATGGGGCAATTGCAGATGAACGGTATTTGTCAGATGATGTCTGGCATTTCTAGCTGGCGGGCAAATGTGCAGCTATTGTTAAGATGAGCCTCAACTATTCAGGTGGTACCCACCCCCTTGCCAGTTTTCATTCTAAAACTGGTGGCTACCCCCTAGCCAATGACACTCAAAGTGAACACCAACAAGAGCAGTAATCTCACAGTTGTGACAGTAACCTGTTTGCACATAGTCGACTGCGCCTAGTCTATGCCATTGTTATGTCTTTTGTCGTCTTCTGTTTTGTTCTCATTGCCGGAGATGATAATGCCCAATATTACTAATCACAAGGGTTTACTGGAGCATCATCCGGAATTTGCCTTGATAAATGAATCAGCCGAGGTTCCGGTTTCATTTTATCCGGATCGTAAGCTCCCATCGACGATTATCTTCACAGTATGCAATAGTCCGTCCAGTAGAACAATTGTCATCTCTGTTTCTTGATTGTTTTGAGAATCAGCGGAGGTTCTGTGACAGGCATAATCAGAGCATTGTTCGGATTTGACCGGAGAATTAGCGGAGCATCTAGATTTCATTAGGTATTAATACTTCGTTTTGTGATTCTTAATCTCTTTCAAAATCAACAGAGTATTTGCCAAGCTTTTATGGTTTTAGGAAACCCGAGCAGATTATGAACGGAATGGCTGGTTCAGCTTAATTTTTTATTATATGCTTGGCAAGGGATTCAACCACTTCACGATGACGTGGAACTGGCTGACATGCCTTTGTTTCGGGATTTTGATACCAATCGTGATTGCTACCATGTCTTATTAATAAACAACCGGATTCTTTTAATCTCTTTATCAACTCAATTCTTTTCATGCTAAGACCAGTTCATCAACATGATAAACATGGGGAATCTCGCCGGATGTCAAATCGTTGTGTATTTCGGTAAGATTTCGTTTTAGCTCTTCTATATTTTCCCCTTGTGTGCGGTAATCTGGAAATTCTTCAAGAAAGCCAATATAGTACTCATCTTCTAGATAATATACATATTTAACTTTTTTCATTAGAATCACCTCCTTTCGGCATTAATATAGTACACTATAGCAGTTTTTCAAGGCTGTACTGGCTTTTCATTATGTTGAACTGGTGCTGGGAAGAACCGACAAAAAACCCAATCTTTCAATCACTGTCCAGATAACAGGTTTCCATAGACGATTACCTTTACAAACAGCAATGGCTGCTCTGATAAACAAGTGTCGTATGTGATTCTTGTTTTTTAGAATCAACAGAGGTTCTGCAAAGCATCAACAGAGCATTTGCTGGATTATTTGGCTTAGAGGAGCCAGAAGCAAATTACTTACATAGCGCTCTAAATCAGCAGACAGTAATACACGAGTTGAAAAGTACCATAACCGCTGTTCTGCTGCATTTTGTTGTTCCCGAAATTATTTCTTCTTTCGTGTATAATAGTATCTGTAAGAGGGATAAACAAGGAGAACAGTGTTCGATTAATTGTTCTATATCAGCATCGGAAAGGCAGTTATCCTAACTCATGGGAATTGGCTTACTAGTTGAGTGATAGTCATACATTATTCCTTTTTTTGAGCCTGAAAACAACCAGGGTTCTGCGTTAGCAATTACCGGGGCATTTTGCCCGGATTCTTCATGTGGATTGAAATTGAGATTCTCCAGACTTGTCAAATAGTAACATATATGTTATGATACCTGCATGAGATGGCAAATCAAATACTATAACCAGAGGCTTGAAGAAGAGATTCTCAAATTACCAGCTGGTCTGCTGGCAAGATACTTGCGACTCTCTGATTTACTGATTGAGTTTGGTTCGAATCTTGGTTTACCACACACAAAGAAAATTGAGACAGGGCTTTTTGAATTACGGTTGAAGGGAAAAGAAGGAATAGCACGAGTTTTCTTCTGTACGAAAATAGGTAAGGAGATTATCATGCTTCATTCTTTTATCAAGAAATCTCAGAAAACGCCCAGGAAGGAAATTGAAATTGCAAGAAGAAGAAAGAAGGAGGTGTTAGAAAATGAATCATTCTGAACTGAAAGAGAAAGCACTGGAAAATGGAAAAGTCAGGGATGCCTATGAAGCACTTGAACCAGAATTCTCCCTGCTTCATGAAATATTGAGAGCTCGCCAGAATGCCGGGCTTAGCCAGGCAGAGATCGCTGAACGGATGGGAACAAAGGCTCCAGCAGTTACACGATTGGAATCTTCATTGAGCAGCGGTAAACATTCGCCATCACTTTCTACACTTAAGAAATATGCGGATGCCCTGAACTGCCATCTGGAAATCAAGCTTGTAGCAAACAGTTAAGCAACTACTCGGAACTTACTGGATAGCCATTGCCGTCCATATTTTTCGTGTGTGGCGGGGAATCACCTGGGTTTCTACGTTAGCAATCACCAGAGCATTTGTCCGGAATGTTGAGATGGGATTCTAAGAGTCTGCACAAGTCTCGGGA
>Ga0164318_10000381_pt1 | contig 32716 bp, 30 predicted proteins | sample GuaBasSedimGuay9_FD_113734 | JGI IMG/M metagenome (GOLD analysis project Ga0164318, IMG submission 113734) | Subseafloor sediment microbial communities from Guaymas Basin, Gulf of California, Mexico - Guay9, Core 4571-4, 0-3 cm | ecosystem: Environmental > Aquatic > Marine > Hydrothermal vents...
CAGAGCATATCCAAGCCATAACCTCCTTTGACACTCAAACCTTTGCCACAGCGGCCGAAAACCCCTTAGTTCTTTATCTTAAAGATAATCTCTCAGAATTTGGTATGAAGCGCGCCTGGCGATCCACCCTGCACTCCTACTACCACTACCCCATCACAACTGCCATCGTCAGACCTCTAGCTGAACCCCACCTCGTTGTGGGTGATCAAAAAAACTATCACCACTTGGAAGACTTTGGTTTCATAACCCTAGGGTGTGGGGGAGGGGGAAAAGTGGACGCTCCCCTTGCTTTTGTAGGTGGCACCTCCCTAGAGCGTAATCCCGCCCTAGACGATTTAAACCTCCAGGGGCAGGTAATCCTGTCCCCCGGAGCGGACGTGCCAGCTAACTTCCCCGACCAAGTCGCCGCCCTTGGCGCCCTGGGCGTACTCCTCATCTCCGATGATGCTCAGCCTATTGTCTCCCAATTCGAAATGACCGGCGATATGACAAAATATCAATGCCCCAACGAAATCCCCGTTTTCAAAATTACCCCCTCCGCCGCTGAGAGCATTTTAGCCCAAACCGGCCACACCCTGGCAGAGCTTTCATCACCCGCCGAGGAATCATTCATCCAACCCCTTGACATTGATGCTTCTATGTCGCTAGAACTTAGCCAACCAACCGCCGTAGAAATTCCCAACGCAGTTGGCTTTTTAGGCGGCTACGACATGGATTACGCCAACGAACTCGTAGTTGTTTTCACCACCTTTGACGGCCTCGGATTAACCCCTGCCGGCCAAGACGGCATCCCTGCCTCAGACGCGGTTAGTATGGCCGTTTTCTTAGAAAGTGCCCGAATCTGGCAAGAGAATAACCTAGACCCCCGCCGTTCAATTATCTTTGTGATGTGGGGCGGCGAATATCTCGAACATTCACTAGATGCTTTATTATACGATTTATGGGTTGTCAATAGGCTTAACCCCGAAGTCCCGGCAGCGCCCGTCAAACCCAGCCTTTGGGTTCAAGTTGGCCCGTTCGGGACAGAGAACACATCTTTTCAATCTCTCACCCCCGCCAATGGAGCCGACCCAAGTTTATATAACGTGTTTATTGACTCCGCGAACAAAGCAGGCCTAGATATAACCCCCAGCGCTAATTCCGGTAAATTTATTGATACAAGGCTACCTTCTATCTACTTTTGGGACGAAAATGCAGATTTGCCCGAAAACGAGCTAAACCTAGATGAGTTGCAAAACATTGGGGAAACGACATGCTTCACCCTAATTAGGCTTCTGCGAGAAATAAAATATACCCCCATGGATTCCGCTGTAAAAGAAGCACTTTCGAACGCCCTCAGGATGCACACTCATAAGTAGTTTGGCAATGTCAGGTTTTAGGTTTTGATGTCATTGCGAGCCGACTTTTTTAGGGTGGTGATATCCCTGCTGAAACAAGCGAACGCCGCGCTCCGCTGAAAGAAAGCCCGTTTAGATTACCTGATCCCTGTTTTCCTGATACCCCTAATACCTGTTTTCCTAATCCCCCGATTCCTAATTTATCTGTGTTTCAGAGTTTTGTCACTCAACTAAACGATGTGGCAAAGAGCATGGCATGTCATTGCGAAGCGGTGTTTTCCCGCTGAAACAATCTCCTAGAGCGTCTGGGAGACTGCTTCGGGGCAAAAAATGCCCCTCGCAGTGACATTTCAAAGGTGGGCTGAGTAGTTACAACATTTCTACAAACTCACGAAATGGGGGAGCCATTTCAAATCTAGCTTTTCCCGCTTTGTCTCCCATGCTATAATCATTAACGAGGTATAATAATTTGCCAAGTTTTCCTGAGTTGCTCAGAACTGGGCAGATGATTTATGAACCTTTTCATTTTCTCGGCGTTTCATTACGTCCACACTTGGACAATCTAAATAGTTGAACAAAACATACCAAACATGTACTCTTTCTATAGTCAAATTATTGATATTCTGACAACGCCACCAGGGAATCTTACCTACCACCTAGTGCTTGCTTTTGCGGCTGCGGGAGCATTGCAGGGCGCATTGCTCCATTGGCGTCAAAGCGAGTTTCCTCAGGGCCGGCGGATGGTTATTGGTTTGGGGCTTTTGCTAGTTGGACGGGCAATCCTTTTTGTGGGAGCTGGCCTGGTTTGGCAAGGGCTTACGCCGCCACAAACCCTGCTCCCAATTCTCGACCGAACCATTACCATATTGGGTATTATTCTCATCATTTGGCTCTGGTGCTTCCCAGAGCCCCTTCAGGTGGCCGACATGGCCAGTATTCTGCTGGGGTTTGTTGCTTTAGCGATAGCCATATTCAGCTACGTTTGGGGCTTAACGCAAACATCTGGGGTGCCATCTAATGCGGTGTGGTTCAATTCTCTTTGGGAAGGGGCTGCATTATTTATTCTTATTCTTGGAATAGCATTGATACTCATCCGCCGCCCTAATGGTTGGGTATATGGTTTTGTGATGCTTGGAGTTATGACTTGTGGGCATGTTTTTCAATTTTTCTTCCCCTCAGCGGCTAGTGATTTTCCCGGAATTGTGCGTCTTGCCCAAATAGCGGCTTATCCCTTGCTTTTTACTCTTCCCCAGCGATTTGTCCCCACCGAAAGTTCGTCAACGCCAGTTTCTTCACCTCAACATGCTTCTTACGTTCACAAACGCCAACAATACAATTTAGACCCCGCCTTACTGGATGATATTGTTAGCATCTCGCCAGAAGTTCCCTTGGCCGACCTGCAATTGACCGTTACGAAATTGGCTTCCCAAATCATGTTGGCGGATTTGTGCCTTTTGATTTCTCCTCCCGACGAGATGGGGACGATAGAAATTATATGCGGATACGATCTTATTCGAGAAGAATTCCTTAGCGGCCTTTCTCTTCCGGGCGACCAACTTCCTCTTCTCTCTACTGCTATTCAAAGAGAGCAATCATTGCGTCTCCCTGCGAGCAGCACCTCTCAAGATTTCCGCAATCTTAGCAAACTTTTGCGCCTGGGACGGATAGGTCATTTGCTGGCAGCGCCTTGTATCTTTTCACACGTTGAGCAAAAAACCGGCCTAATTTTATTATCTCCTTACTCAAATCGCAGTTGGGGCAAAGTAGATCAAAAATACCTAAGCCGTTTTACAGAAGTGATTCAAAAAGCATTATCGCGAAATTCAGAAACTCCTAAACTGCGCGAGCAACTTGAACAGGCGCGCCAAATTATAATAAGCGCTAAAGCCGATTTAGAAGAAGCGAAACTATACGGGCAAGCTCTCCAAACAAAATTAGATATCAGCCAAGAAGAAATAAAAACGCTCCAAGAAGTATCTCAAGAAATAGAGAGACTCCAACAAAAACAAACAGAAACATACGAAACAATAGCTAATTTAGAAGTTGATAAAAAACAACTCGAAGAACAACTTGAAGAATTCAATGAGCAAGCCTCTATTGCTTCTGATGAACAATTGCAAAGAGAGCTGCAATTAGCCTTAGAAGAAATTGCCCGTCTCAAAAACATATTGGTAGAGTCTGACCAAAAGATTGGACAGATCAAAACCCAATCAAAGATAGAAAAAGGCATCTTATCCGATGCGCAAATGGAATCTATCTCAAAACTGGCACAGGAGCTTCGGCAGCCTCTTGTCTCTATGGTGGGATATACTGACATTCTATTGGGGGAATCAGTGGGCATTTTAGGATCTTTACAAAAACAATTTCTAGACCGCATCAAGGCCTCGGCTGAACGCATTGGAGGTTTGCTGGATACGGTATTAGAAAAAGCTGCCATCAATATAGAGGAACTCACTCTTGCCCCCAGCGCGGTAGATTTAAGTGATGCCATTGACTACGCCATCACCGAAGTAAGCGAGCATATTTGGAAAAAGCGAATCTCCATGCGAGTTGATTTGGCGGATAATTTGCCAAAATTGCACACCGATGAAGACAGCCTTCGCCAAATACTCATCAACTTACTAAAAAACGCCAGCGATGTTACACCCGCCGAAGGAGAAATCTTCATCCGTGCCAGACTCTACGATGAATATAGCGAACAGAGTTTTGCGTTCATTCAAGTAGCAGACCAAGGCGGAGGTATTTCTGTCGAGGATTTGCCTCGTGTCTTCTCGCAGCTTTACAATAACAACACAAACATTAAAGGTATTGGCGGGCAAGGAATAGAACTCTCGGTTGTAAAAGCTCTTGTCGAAACCCAGCAAGGACGCATTTGGGTAGATAGCCAAGAGGGAGTGGGCGCGGCATTTAGCCTTTTGCTCCCCCTTGCGGATGATGAAAGAGATGCGTAATGAAGATTTACCGTTATATAGCTATCGGGATAATCACAGCCCTCGTTTCTGGAGGGCTTGTTCTTGGCAGCATAGCTATTTCGCTCGCGGAAGGAAAAACCTCCCCGTCTTGGACTTCTGCTCTCTCTGAGCCTTCGCCGACCCCCAAACCGGTATCCATATCCCAAATAGGAATCACGCCTTCTGGCGTGGAGGGTGAGGCCCAATTGCCTACGCCCGTCACTGCCCTAGAGCTTTCTGCTACTCCTCAGCCAACTTCTTGCCCTGTCCCTCTGGGATGGATGCCGATAATCGTTCGTCCGGGCGACACACTTGAAAACCTTGCTGACGCCTATCACACCACTCCCGACTTGCTTGCGAGTGCCAACTGTTTGTTATCTTATCAAATATTCCCCGGATCAACATTATATGTGCCCCCTATAGGCCCCACCAAGACGCCATTTCAATGCGGCCCTCCCCCAGGCTGGATTCTTTATACCGTGCAAAAAGGCGATAATTTATATCGGCTAAGCCTTGCTTTTAGCACCACCATATGGCAATTGCAGGTGGCTAATTGTTTGGGTAATTCTGTGTATATTCGAGTGGGGCAGAGAATATATGTGCCCAACGTACCCACCCTTACAATAATCCCTACGGGAACGTCAACCCCCACGCTTGTGCCCACGCTTGAGCCAACGTTTACTCCCACGTTTACGCCTACGCCAACAGATACGCTAGAGCTTACTGCAACGCCTACAAGTTCTGTCACCCCTACCCCCACAGAAACGCCAACCTCCACTTCCACTCCTACTTCCACGTCTTCGCCTACATCCACAGATACTACCACCCCATCCCCCACCCCATAATTAAATATGAAAAAACTCAGCAGGATTGTTACCCCACTTAAAATATTTCCCCTGCTTGTTATCGGCGTTTTTTTTGTTGCATGTCAGTCTGTGCCAAAACAGACCAGCGGAGCTAATACACCGCATGACGAAGAAGTTCTTGTGAGCACTGTCGAACACGCGGCTTCTGCTGATACCGAAGCCACGGTCACTCTTACCCCCTTTCAACCCTCTCCCCCCACGGCTACTTATTTACCCATAGACCCTAAATATACCCTTATTCCGCCTACTCCGGGCGGTGAACTTCTTTACGACTATCTGTATCCCCCAGTCTACGAGCAGTCATATTTTCAGGTTCCCCTTATTCCCCAACCGAAAAATCAGGTTAACGTTTTAGTACTAGGAACCGACCAATTTGGCGACCGCCACGGGTACCGAACAGACGCAATTATGCTGGTGACCATTAATAAAAAAGAAGATACAGTGCATATCACCTCTTTTCCGCGAGACCTTTACGTATACATTCCCGGCTGGACAGTGCAGCGCATAAACACCGCTTATCCTTATGGGGGTTTTGAAGCTTTGGCCAACACCATGGAATATAATTTTGGTGTTCGTCCTGATTATTACGCCCTAATTCATGTCTCTTTTCTTGAAGATGTTGTTAATGACCTGGGTGGAATTACTGTGCAGGTAGAAAAAACACTGTGCGACCATCGCGCGGATTATAACGGGCAATATTGTCTTTACCCCGGTACGCGCTATATGGATGGGGCGACAGCCTTTTGGTACGCAAGGTCTCGGCACACATCAGAAAATGATTTTGGCCGTAATAGACGGCATCAGGAATTGTTGCGCGGAATTTTCGATCAGGCGTTGGAGGTCAAGGCGCTTACCAAAGTTCCTCAACTTTACCAAACCTACAAAGACAATGTCGATACAAATATGGGGTTAGGAATTGTTCTTAAGCTTCTTCCCACCGCCATAAAACTTCAAGACCAATCTCGCATTACCCAATATTACATTAGCCAAGACGATGTAATTAACTGGACAACAGGCGGCGGAGCGAGCGTTTTAATTCCTCAACCAAGGTTGGTGCGGGATGTTTTGCTTCAGGCGTTGAACAGCCCAGAGCAATAATCAGGGATGTTTAGGAATCGCGTTCCCGCGCGTGGGCGCATGAGAAGTTCAGGCGGCAGGCAAACCATGAAGCGTGTTGCTCTTCCCCCGCGAATGAAAAGCACTCGTGGTGCGTTGCATCTGTTTGTAGATGCGTTGCACCACGAGTTTTACTAACTTGCCTAGTCACTACGAAAAAGGACAATATGGATTATTTTATAAACCTCACACTGTCTTTAACGTCATTCTTCTTTTTAGCAGGCTTTGGCGCTTTTAGCGCGATCTCATGGCAAGAGAAAGAACAACGGGCGGCCAAATTAGCTATTCTTGTCGCTATTATTGGCTCCGCGCTTTTTGGGGGCATCATCTTCTTGCCCTCGCCTATCCCTCAAATAGCGGCGGGTTTGATTGCTTTGGGCGCGGCAACAGGCCTGGTGCTTTTCTTCCTCCCCATGGGGCGAATCGCCTCCGGACCAGACGCCCCCACCACGCGCGTAGACGAGAGGGAAATCATGTTCGCCCGCGCGAGGTTAGAGCCGGGCACCGAGAAATACGCCAATTACTACGCCGACCATCCCCATCACCAAACAGAAGACGACAAAACACGCGCCAAGCCGGGATTGCTTTCTCCTAAATCACGGTTAGCTAACCCCTACCATTTTGCCGCCACGGATGCCAGCTTTTTCCTGACCGAAAGTCTGCGGGACGCGATTGATGGTTCGCCCGCGCCAGAACGGGTTGCTCTTCCCCCACGTGAGATGACCGCTTACGTGAAAAACTTAGCCAAATTCTACGGCGCGTTAGATGTGGGAATCACAAAATTGGAGCCTTATCACGTTTATTCGCACATTGGGCGTGGAACAGGAACCTACGGAGCGCCAGTCTCGCTCACCCACACCTACGCGATTGCTTTCACGGTAGAAATGGATTTTGAGATGGTTCAGTCTGCGCCATCCCCGACCCTGACCATGGAGTCGGCGAAAGAGTACGTAGAAGCGGCTCGCGTGGCCGTGCAATTGGCCGCCGCGCTGCGGGGAATGGGTTACTCTGCCCGCGCTCATATTGACGGCAATTATCGGGTGATTGCTCCCTTGGTGGCTCGTGACGCTGGTTTAGGCGAGATTGGGCGGATGAGCATTCTCATGACTCCGCGTCAGGGTCCGCGCGTTCGGGTGGGGGTGGTGACGACAAGCCTAGAGCTTATCCCAGACGAGCGCGAACTGAATGCCGCCATGATTGACTTTTGCAATATTTGTCAGAAATGCGCCAATACTTGTCCCTCACGGGCCATCCCTTTTGGCGAGCGAGAGCTAAATAACGGCGCTCTGCGTTGGAAGCTCAACCCCGACCTGTGTTTTAGGTACTGGAGCATAATTGGCACCGATTGCGGGCGATGTATGTCTGTGTGCCCATTCTCTCATCCCGATAATTGGGCGCATAACTTTGTACGTTGGGGCATTATGCGTTCTGGCTTCTTCCGCCGCGCCGCCCTATGGATGGACGACTTTTTCTACGGGAAAAAGCCTGAAACGCGAGACGCGCCTGAGTGGACAAAGGTGGGTGTTTAACATTTAAACGTTGTTGGCTCATATGTAAATATTGTGCAAAGCGACATGAATGTCGTCCTACGAAAACGTAACGCGATATTTATATCGCCTTTCCCCGCACACTTTCAACAGATGAACCACATTGTTTTGTTTGGTATTGACGTGGAGCGCATGTATAGTTATACTAAATGTAACCAAGGAGGTATAACAATATGGCGAGTGTAAAAACAGCAATTTCAATCCAAGAACCATTATTTGAGCAAGTTGAAGCTCTGGCGAACGAGTTGAATATTTCGCGGAGTCGGATTTTTGTATTGGCAGTTGAGGAGTTCATTAAGCGATACCAAAATAGACAGTTGCTTGAAGAAATAAACCGTGCCTATGATGATTTGCCAAACGTCACCGAACAGTTGTATTTAGAAAAAACTCGACCACAACACCGGAAATTAATGGAGGGGGAATGGTAATCAATCAAGGTGAAGTATACTGGGTAGAACTTGAAGAGCCAGTGGGGTCAGAACCAGGATACCGGCATCCTCATGTAGTTTTACAAAACAATTTATTCAACCAGAGCCGGATAAATACAGTAGTTGTATGCGCATTAACTTCTAATTTGAAACGAGCGGAAGCTCCTGGAAATGTGATCTTAGAAGAAGGTGAAGCGAATTTACCAAAACGTAGTGTAGTGAATATTTCACAGATATTTACAGTGGATAAAACGCAGCTAGATGAATATATAGGAACATTGTCAAAGGCACGAATGCGACAAATCTTGAAAGGCCTAAGATTACTAACAGAGCCGCGAGAAGTGGAATAGTGGCAATGCGGTGACGTTCAACGTTCTTTTGCGGGACGCGGATGAACACGGAAAACGCGGATTGCGAGGTGCGAATAGCGGAAAATGATAGGGGCAGCAGTGTCCCCTCTCCCTTGCGAAGCTGGGTAGAAAGTGGACAGAGAGCGGGCGGCAACTTACATGCGCTTGCAAATGCGTGATGTTTTCCAAAAACGAGCCTGTAAACAAGGTTTGATCTAAAGATGATAGTGAAGCCACAAGCCATCCTCGAATAAAGCACGAATAAACGAATACCTAGCGGTTACCCATTCATTTATTCGTGACCCTAATTCGTGGATAGTAACGTCCTAACGTCCTAACCTCCCTAACCTCCTAACGTTCAACGGTTCAACGTTCCACAGTGAGGGTCCATGATATAATAAAACCAGTCCCACCCGGAGAGATAACACCGTAACCCAACTTGCAGACGGAGGAATGTAAAATGACTATAAATATGCCTATGCAAAGCAGCACTATAACTTATCCACAAGGTTTTCCTCAAATGATGAAGATGTCAGATGGAGAATTTGTTGATGAACTTCGTTTCTTAGCTTCTGCTAAACTTTATGAAATTGGCCGAGTAACTGCTGGTAAAGCCGCTCAATTAGCCGGCATGAAAAGATTAGACTTTCTATACCGCTTAGGGACTGTAGGAGTGCCAGCCATAAATTTGCAAACAGAAGAGGTTGATGCTGAGATTCAGGCGGCTAGGGAATTAGCGAAATGAGTGTTTGGGTTGCTGATGCTGGACCCTTGATTTTCCTTGCCAAGCTGGGCAGACTAAATTTGCTCAAGGAGGCGAGTGCTGAAATATATATTCCTGCTGGGGGAAAATCCCATCTCTAAAAAATGAAATTGATCAACTTCAAAGACATGGTTTCTGGGTAAGTGAGGCATTGGTTATTAATGTCTTGAAAGAGGTGGGGGAGTTTTAAACATTAGCGATTGGAGGGAAAATATCATGACCCAACTAAATCGAGAGAGCGTTCTAAAAACACTGCGCGGCTTTGAGGAAGTCAACCGCATCACCGAGGCTGAGAGACGTGAGCGGTTGGCGAATATGACCGATGAAGAAGCACGCGCTATTTTCGATGACCTCAACCAATCAATAGAAGAACTAACACCAGAGGAGAAAAAACGTCTGGAGCTATTTCGTTTGGAGCATCACTTAAAAGTTCGTAAAGCGATGGCGAAAATGGGAAAGGCTAGGGTATGAATCCTCGTTTTGAAGCCGCCTGGGAAATTCATCAATTTCTGAAGCAACACAATGTCCCGTATGCTGTCATTGGGGGTGTGGCTGTCCAGAAATGGGGAGACCAACGTGCCACTCAAGATGTGGATATCTCGGTTGGCATATCTATAGAGGAAGGTTCCCAAAAACTTATCCAACTAATCATTGAGCACTTCTCCTCTCGTATAACAAACCCCGTTGAATTTGCCAAACAGACGCGCATGGTTCTGGTAAGAGCCAGCAACGGTATAGACGTAGATATTGCCCTAGCGTTGCCAGGCTATGAAGACCAGATGTTTGAACGCGCTGTTGAATATGAGTTGGAACAGGGGAAAGTCATCCAATTTTGTAGCGCAGAAGACCTTATCATTCATAAAGCCGTGGCTGGACGCCCCCAAGACGTGAGTGATATCCAGGGCATTGTCTACCGTCAGGGGGAAAATTTGGACTTGGATTATATTCGTGGCTGGTTGAAAAAATTTGCCGATTTGTTGGGGGCACCAGAAGTTCCAGCACGATTCGAAGAGGCTTGGGAGCGATATCTAAGCCCCTAACCCGCACCTCCCAACTTCATTTGCCTCCTCCGCAGGTGCAACGCACTCAAAAACAAAGTGCGACACACCTCCTACCTCCTAACTCGCAACTCTCGCACTTCTTTTACCCTCAACAGCAAAATCACCCCCGCATAAACGACTCCCCCTACCAGGACGCCGCCTCCCGCCACGAGCCAGACGGCACTATCTCCAAACTTGGATAACCATCCCCACAGGGCTAGAGCCATCCCCACGGTGGCGAGGGTGGCGCTGAGTCCCCCTTGCAAGATTTCTCCTCCTTTAATTCCACCCAAACGTTTACGCATCAAGAAGAATAAGATCACCATCTCTAGGGCAGTGGCAAGTGAGTTGGCGAGTGCCAATCCGCCGCGTGGCATCCATCCCCAGCTTGCGAAAAGGGCCGCAAATGCGTAGCTGAAAACCACGTTGAGAGTCATGGCTCCCGCGCCAACGAAGACGGGGGTTTTGGTATCGTGCAAGGCATAAAACGCGCGGGCCAAAATCTCCACTACTGAGTGCCCCACCAATCCCGCCGCGTACCACAGCAAAGCCCAGGCTACCAGGCTGGTGGAATGGGATGTGAATTCCCCGCGCTGGTAGAGGAGGGCGATGATGGGTTGGCGGAGGAGGATGAGGCCGGCAGAGGCAGGGAGGGCTAAAAAGATCACTCCGCGCAGGCTGGTTGCCAGAGATGAGCGCATTTCTCCCAGGCGGTTTTGGGCCACTTGCGCCGAGAATGTGGGCAGGGCGGCAATGGCTATGGATTGGGCGATGGCGGCTTGAGGCATGAGCATGAGCGCAAAGGCAAACTGAATGGCGGCCACGCTTCCCTCTGGTTGCTGGGATGCCAGGCGGACGTTGACCCAAAAGTTGAGCTGCACCACGGCCACTCCTAAGAGGCGCGGCCCCATTAGACGCGCTACTTCTCGCACGGAGGGGAGATCTAACCCCAGAGTGGGCGTGTATGCTCCATTTTGGCGTAAAAGCGCGGGCAGTTGGAGGATGAGGTGTAGCCCGGCGCCAATAACCACTCCCCAGGCCAGCCCGTAGATGCCCATTGTGGGGGCTAGAACCAGGACGCCGAAGATCATTCCCACCTGGTACATGGAGGGCGTGAGAGCGGGAATGAAGAAGACTTGCTTAGAGTTGAGGATGCCCATCACTAGGCCGCTGAGTCCGAAGAGCACGGCGGAGGGGAGCATGATGCGCGTGAGCGAGATGGTGAGGGCCATTTTGTCGGGATCGGCGGCGACTCCGGGGGCTAGGACGCGCACTACCTGCGGGGCAAAAATGGCGGCTATTGCGGCTATTACGGTCACGGTTAGGAATACTAAATTGGTAATGGCTGAGGCTAGTTTCCAGGCTTTTTCACGTTTTTTTTGAGCGAGCAGCCCCGTGAAAGTGGGGATGAAGGCTGATCCCAACGCACCGCCGGCCACCAGGTTAAAGAGTGTTTCGGGGATGCGATTGGCGGCGGTAAAGGCATCCAGGGCAGGGCCGGTTCCAAAGGCTTTGGCGACCAAGATTTGCCGCACTAGACCTATGAGGTTAGAGATGATGAAGGCGGCCATGACCGTCCCGGCGGCGCGGGCTATTTGGTGGGTGGCGGTTTTTTGGGTTTCCGTACTCATGGGGAAGATTATATCATTGCTGGTGTGTTTTATTCCGTTTGAAATACTCAGAAAGAAAACCGAATGGCGAATTGTAAATGGTGGGCGGGAGACCGCGAAGAAACAGGCTGTTTTGTTATAGGAAATACCATACTTGACTTACCTCAACATCTTCTTTATACTGCATTCTCACGAGGCTATTTGCTGAACAATAAAATTGGACGCTTTCAAATTGAACAATGGAGAAATAATTCATGAATCCCCAAAAGATAGCAATATTAACAGATAGCTCCGCTTATATGCCCCAGAGCGCGTTAGAGGGGCTGAACGTCACAGTAATCCCTGTTTGGCTAATTTGGGGTGGCGAACGCTTCAGGGATGGGGTTGACATCGACCCAAGTACATTCTATCAACGGCTAAAAACATCAGACACTTTGCCAACCTCATCGCAGCCTTCAGCAGGGGAATTTATGACAGTTTTTCAAAAAATGGCCGTGGAGGCTGACGCCATTGTCAATGTTTTAGTTTCCTCTAAAATAAGCGGCACTATCGCTTGCGCTCAAGCCGCTCAAGAGCGATTGCCCGACATCACCATGCGAACCGTAGATACCTTTTCTAGCTCAATGGGCTTGGGACTGGTGGTATTGGCGGCTGCCAGAGCCGTGGCCGCCGGAAAATCTCTCGACGAAGTTGTCGCCGTTGCCGAAGACGTAACATCAAGACTGCATTTGTTGTTTGTAGTAGATACTTTGGAATATTTGCATCGAGGCGGACGCATCACCGGAGGCAAACGCATGTTGGGAACAGCTTTGCAAATAAAGCCAATCTTGCACTTCAAAGATGGCTTAATCCAGCCATTATCCCAAACGCGAACGAAACGCAAAGCAATAGCGCAAATGCTAGATATAGCGGAGCAACGCCTAGGAGGAAAGAAAATGGCCGAGGCCGCCATAGTAGATGTTGACGTCCCCGAAGAAGGCGATAAAGTCGCCAAAATGATAGAAGACCGCTTCTCTGTGCCGCTCATTCACCGCTCCGGTGTCAGCCCCGTTGTCGGAACACACGTTGGGCCCGGCGCCATTGGCCTAGCCTTTTACGCTGAAACATAAGAGACGCCTCCCCGCAAGATAGATAGCGTAACTCCCGTCGGTCTGGCGGGTTTTACTATTTAGACGTTTAACCGTTCAACGCTTCCATTGACATATTGACACAATCATTTTTTACAGAAAATAAACTCTAACCACAACACAGGTGAACCCTCATGGCACGTTACAAAATTATTCTCAACCCAGAATCAGGCCGAGGCATTGGCGGACAGTCTATCCCTCAAATCGAAGAATACTTAAAAGGTCACGGGTTAGATTTTGAACTCGTATGCACCGAAGCCCCCTGGCACGCGGTTGAACTAGCGCAACAGGCCGTTAAAGATGGCTTTGATGTCGTTGTCTCTGCTGGAGGAGATGGCACCGCGAACGAGGTACTCAACGGTCTGATGCTCGCAAAAGAGGATGGACATACCGCCGCCATGGGCGTGTTACCTGTTGGACAAGGCAACGATTTCGCTTTCAGCATGGGCGTCCCCGTTGAGCTAGAGGCCAGTTGCCAAGCCCTGGCGCAAAATCATCGCCGGAACATTGACGTAGGCCGGGTAACGGGCGGGTTGCGGCCCGAAGGGCGCTTCTTCGGCAATGGGATAGGGATTGGATTTGACGCCGTGGTCGGCTTCGAAGCCCTAAAATTGAAACGATTGCACGGTTTTCCCGCCTATCTTGTGGCAGCTCTCAAAACCATTTTCCTCTACTACCAAGCTCCCAAAGTCCGCGTTGACCTTGATGAAGAGTCGCTCACTTTGTCTGCCCTGATGGTTTCTATTATGAATGGCCGCCGCATGGGAGGCGGTTTTATGATGGCCCCTCACGGAGACCCCGAAGACACTTTCCTTGACCTTTGCCTCGTAGAAGAAGTCAGCCGCCCGAAGATATTTGCTCTCATCCCCCGCTTTTTGGGAGGAACCCAAGGCTCCCACCCGGCGGTGCAGTTCCAGCAATCTAAGCGAGTCACCGTGACTGCCCTTAAAGGTGTCTTGCCCACCCACGCCGATGGCGAAACCGTCAGCCTTGAAAGAACGAAATTATCTATTGAGCTGTTACCACACCAGCTAGAATTAATCACCCAACCATGAAAATGAAACTTACCGAAAGAGCCGTAAATACCACTATTAAAGCATTGATATTCTCGCTCTGCCGTGTAGATAGAGAACAATTGGAGCGAGTCCCGCGCCAAGGCCCGCTGGTTATTTACATGAATCACATCAATTTTCTTGATGCTCCCATATTCTACACTCATTTGCGCCCCCGTCCCCTGACAGGATTTGTGAAAAGCGAAACCTGGGATAGCCCTTATTTAGGCCCTCTTTTCACCCTGTGGGGCGCTATCCCCATCCGGCGCGGCGAGGCCGATATGAACGCTATTCGCCAGGGAGTGGCAGCCCTGCAAAATGGACAGATGCTCGCCATTGCTCCAGAGGGAACGCGCAGCGGGCATGGACGCATGCAAAAAGCTCACGCCGGCGTAGTGATGATGGCGTTGCTTAGCGGCGCTCCGCTTTTACCCATTGCCCACTTTGGCGCAGAAAGCTTTCAGCAAAACTTCTCCCGGCTTCGGCGCACGGATTTCAATATTGTGGTTGGCGAACCTTTTGTTTTGGATAATGGGGGCGAACGCGCAACGCACGCTATCCGAGAAAAAATGACCGATGAAATTATGTATCAGTTGGCCTCCATGCTGCCCCCATCTTATCGGGGCGAATACGCCGACCTCACCAATGCTACACAGAATTATTTGCGATTTCTTTCTCATGGGAAATAGTGGATAATGGTTGGCAGTAAACGCGCTTAGGCGCGTTTTTTCATTTAAACGCCTATTTTCCCCGACAGTATGTTTTATAAATCTCTGATATTTCTCTTACGTCTTTCATATGTTCCTTTTGTATACTTATGGCAGGCGTTAGGATTAACCTTACGCTGCAGAAAAAAATAAAACTATTAAATTCATAAGGAGGTATAGATATGTATCTAAACTATAGACCACTTTCAATTTGGCGTGAGATAGACCGTTTGCAACGAGGGATGGAACGTGTATTTGACAACTATTCCTCAGATCGTAATTACCCGCTTGTGAATGTATGGGCCAATGAAAAAAGCGCCCTTATCACCGCGGAGCTTCCCGGACTCACCAAGGATGATATTGAGCTAAATGTTTTAGAAAACACTATCACGCTTAGCGGTGAACGCAAAACGGATGTTATCCCTGAGGATGCCAAGTACCACCGCCAAGAACGGAGCTATGGGAGTTTCACCCGCACCATCCGAGTACCTTATAAGATAGATGTTGATAAGGTAGAGGCTGTTTTTGCTAATGGTGTTATCAAAATTACCCTTCCCCGTGCGGAAGAGGATATTCCTAAGAAAATTAAAGTTGAGATCAACTAATTTTAGAGGAGGTAATCATGGCTGCTAAAAACAAAGAAATGGAAGTACAAAAACAGGAAACAATTCAAAAGGAAAGCGAACGTACCCGTGAATGTCCTAGTTTCGTGCCTCAAGCGGATATTTATGAAACCGATGAAAATATTGTTGTTCTCTTAGATATGCCAGGCGTTGAAAAGGATAATATCAGTGTCGGCTTGGAGAAGAACATCCTTTCGGTGAATGGTTACGTTGATTTAGAGTATCCCGAAGACTATTCATTGGCTTTGGCAGAGTACCGCTATGGTGACTATGAACGTAGTTTTCGCGTTTCAGATAGGGTTGAGCAAGACAACATTGAAGCTCGGTACAAGGATGGGGTACTTCGTTTAACCTTGCCCAAGGCAGAAGAAGCCAAAGAGCGCAAAATACCCGTCAAAATCGGGTAATTCACAAACTCTTCAAGACAATTTGTAGCATAGCTAAGCAAAGAGGCGGGTCAATGACTCGTCTCTTTGCTTATGCAGAGTTGGATGATATACTTTTGTAGTCCTTTTTAGCACTGATTAGGGTAGATGACATATATGGAATATAAAGATTATTATAAAGTTTTAGGCGTCAATAGAGATGCCACGCAGGAAGATATTAAAAAAGCTTTTCGCAAACTGGCGCGTAAATATCACCCTGACGTGAAAGGGAGCGAATCTTCCGAAGAGAAATTCAAAGAAATCAACGAAGCATACCAAGTTCTCTCGGATACTGAAAAACGCCAGAAATACGACCAATTTGGCTCCCATTACAAGCAGTATTCTAGGGCTGGCGGTCAACCTGAGGATTTTAACTGGGGACCATGGCGCTCACAAGGCCAGCCTCGCAGAGGAGCTTACCAAACGCGCCAAGTTTCCCCCGAAGAATTACAACAAATGTTTGGCCACTTTGGTGGGATAGGAGGAAGTGGAGGCGGAGGAAGTTTCTCCGATTTCTTCGAGACCTTGTTCGGTGGCTTTGGCGGCGCACCAACTCAACAGCGAATGAATCAAGAACCGGCCCAATTGGATGCGAAGCATGACATTGAAATTACGCTAGAAGAAGCTCACAGAGGCACAACGCGTGTCCTGGCGTGGGAAGATGGGCGAAAGATTGAGGCCAAGATTCCGCCAGGGGTGAAGACCGGTTCCAAAGTGCGTTTGCAAGGGCAAGGTAGGCGCTCATCGCGCGGGGGTGGCGTGGGAGACTTATATCTGAAGATAAAAGTTTTGCCGCATCCACTCTTTGAACGTGAGGGCGCCAATTTACGAACCAATGTCCCCGTTGGACTTTGCGATGCTCTCCTCGGCGGCGAGGTAGAAGTTGCCGCCATTGACAGGCGGGTGAAATTGACCATTCCCCCCGAAACAGAGAACGGGAAAATCTTCCGGCTGCGAGGCTTGGGAATGCCAGAACTGCGCAACCCAAAAAAGCGCGGTGATCTTTTCGTCAAAGTAAACGTATTGTTGCCCAAGAACTTGAGCGCGGAAGAGAAAAAACTATTCCGTAAACTTCGAGATATGCGAAAATGAAATGTGAAGCACAGAAACGTGCGCGTCTTTCTACGGCCCGCATTGCACTTCATGTTTATTGAAATGCAATGCGGTTCTAGCTAATTAATACCCTTAGAAAATCTAATGAACGTAAATTTTGGAACCGTATTCAATGGGACGCAAAGGAATTGATGCATGTTCTTAGAACAGCTAAACATCAAAAAAAATACCCCTCTGCGAAACTTAACTACCTTTGGCATTGGCGGCCCGGCCCGGTATTATTTGCGCGTTGAAACCACCGATGCGCTACTGAAAGCTTGGGGCGCGGCTCAACGCGCGGGCATCCCCGTCTTCATCCTCGGCGGCGGCAGCAATATTTTAGTTAGCGACTACGGCTTTGATGGCTTGGTCATTCACGTCGCCACGCGGGGAATTGAAACTCTGGCAGAAGATGATAAAACAATTACCCTCAAAGCAGCCGCCGGGGAAATTTTGGATGACGTTATAGCCCAAACCACAGCATCCGGTTGGTGGGGAATTGAAAACCTTTCTCTGATTCCTGGGCGAGTGGGAGCGTTCCCTATCCAAAACGTGGGTGCCTACGGGCAAGATGCTGGGGGAGTGGTTCAATCCGTAGAGGTTTGGGATTCCCATTCCCAGACGATTAAAAATCTGCCAAAATCGGAATGTCAATTTGGCTATCGCACCAGCATCTTCAACACCACCCAACGGGGACGCTATCTCATTCTCCACGTTGTCATAAAATTGAGCAAAATCGGCCAGCCCAACCTCTCTTACCAAGGCCTGCGCGACTTCTTCGCCAAGGAGCCGCCCACCGCGCCCGGCCAAATGCGCTCAGCCCAAATACGGGCCGCTGTCACCCGCATCCGCAAGAGCAAATTACCCGACCCCGCCGAAATTGGCAGCGCGGGCTCATTTTTCAAAAATATCATCCTTAACGAAGAAGAATTCGCCCGCCTACAAACCCATGCCAAAAAGCATTTACCCTCAAACGTTATCACCAAGCTAAACGGATTCAGGGAGCGCTTCCCCAACGAAAGCGGCATTAAAATTCCCACCGCCTACATCATTGAAGCCTGCGGATTGAAAGGAGCCACCCTGGGCGGAGCGGCGCTTTCCCAAAATCACGCTCTCATCATGACCAATGCCACCGGCCACGCCACCGCCGCCGAAGTCATGCGTCTGGCCCGCCAGGTGCGCCAAACCGTCCACTCCCAAACGGGACTCGCCATCCACATTGAACCAACCCTGGTTGGGTTCAGCCAGGCAGAATTGGATGGGTATCTTGAGTTGTGAGAATAAATGCTCAACTTTGACTTTGAAGCCGTTTTCGTTTTAGTAAGGAAATGTTAGACTATATTTACAGTGAGGTGACAAATTATGAAACAGGTTGGTTTGCAGCTTTACTCTATCCGCACCGCCATAGATGAGAACTTTGAAGATTCTATTCGAAAAGTGGCCGCTATGGGGTACAAGAATATTGAGACCGCATTTTTCCCAGAACACGTATCTTATGCGCGGGCTGGACAATTATTTAATGAACTTGGTTTGAACGTTGTGAGCGCGCATTGCGAGCTTCCCTCAGATGACCTGCAAAGAGATTTGTGGCTAGAGATGGCCGAAGCCTATGATTGTAAAAACATGATCTGGCATGGCTGGCCTCGGAATGACCGCTATAAATCGGTGGAAAATACCAAAAAATGGGTGGAAATTTACAATGAGGCCAGTGCTTTCGCAAAGGCGAACGGCTTGCGCTTAGGTTTGCACAATCACTGGTGGGAATTTGAAGAGGTTGATGGGCACATCCCATTTTATTATCTCCTAGAGAACCTAGACCCAGACATATTCTTTGAGATTGATATTTATTGGGCAAAGGTAGCTGGTAAAGACCCCGCGAAGATAATCGCTGATTTTGGTGACAGGGTTTCCCATTTGCATGTTAAAGATGGCCCAGCTCGCACGGGTGAAACAGACGCGATGCAATTACCCGCTGGGCAGGGCACTTTGAATATCCCAGCGATTCTACAAGCGGCAAGCGACAAAACTGAGTGGCTGATAGTGGAATTTGATAATTGCGCTACAGACATACTAAAAGCTGTTCAAGAAAGTTACCGTTATTTAGCAGAAGATGTTCTTGCAAAATAAATTGGGTGTGTTTCAAATGATTTGAAATTGTTCAGAAAACAGGTTTCTTTCTGCCCAACGGTAGGGGCATACCCTCGCGGTTGACCAGTAGGATAGGAGCAAGTCCTGTCCCTACAATCGTTTATAAACAACATGGCTCATGTATAAAACTTGTGTGCACAGGGCGAGATAAATCTCGCATTATGCTCCGTAGCGCGACATTTATGTCGCCTCTCGCCCAAATGGGAATAGTACTACTGCAAAATTAGCGTGCCGTGCTAAAATTAAAGTGTTATAATGCCGCCGGGTTTTGAAACACCTTAGTACATTACACACAACCCCAAATTTATTTCCCATCTAACCGCTATTGGAGTCTCCAATAGCATTTTTTATGGAGGCATCTATGAAATCCTTTAAATCCTTGCTTGGCCCCATGCGCGTCCCGTTTCTATTCCTAACCCCCGCCTGCGTAGTTGTTGGAGTCGGCACAGCCTACTTGCAAACCGGCAAACTCAGTTGGCTCAACGTCATCATAGTTCTCATTGGCGCCCTAGCGGCTCACATCAGTACCAATATCTTCAATGAATACTTCGACTTCAAAAGCGGCCTAGACGCCAAAACCCAGCGCACCCCCTTTAGCGGAGGCAGCGGCACGCTCCAAGCCGAGCCAGAAATGGAAAAATCTGTTCTGGTTATGGGGTGGGTCACTGCCATAATCATCGCCGCTGTTGGAATATATTTTGTCATCTTACGAGGTTGGCAATTACTGCCCTTAGGTCTAGTAGGCATCTTCTTAGTTATAACCTACACCATCTGGTGGACAAAAAACCCTGTCGCTTGCCTCTTAGCCCCTGGCCTAGGTTTCGGTGTCCTCATGGTTATGGGAACCCATTTCGCTCTCACCGGCACCTATACCTGGACAGCTTTCATCGCTTCCCTGCTGCCTACCTTCCTTGTCAGCAATTTGCTCCTTCTCAATCAGTTCCCAGATGTGGAAGCAGACCAAAGCACTGGCCGCAAGCATTACCCCATCGCCATCGGCAGAGAAGCCAGCAGTACACTTTACGGCATTTTCCTCTTACTGGCCTACCTCTCTGTCATCGTTGGCGTCATTCTCAATCTGCTGCCTATTTTTAGCTTGCTGTCGCTCCTCACCAGCATCCTGGGATGGAAAATTTTCCAAAGCGCTCGTCAAAACTACGAAGACATTGAAGCTCTAGCTCCCTCTATGGGCATGAACGTCATCGTTAACATAACCACTCCCATTTTGCTCGCCATTGGCCTCTTTATTGGCTGAGATTTAAAATTGACCAATCCGCGTGTATAGGGCTGAGCAACTGCTCTATGCGCGCGGGTTATTTGTTTAAAAACTTTGGGGGATAGCGGGCGTGTTCCACCCCCCTGAGCGATGCACTACGCCTAAGCAAAAGAACTGCCCCCAAACCAGAGAGAGACCAGGCCGAAGGTGGGACAAACCACCGGGCATCCGTCCCTTCCCCAGCGAAAACCAAGCGCAATGCGCTAGGCATGTACAATCCCTTGCTAGGTAGAATATCCACTAGCAAGGGTTGCATTGTTTGAACATAGTTTGTGGTTTAAGACTTTTAGGTGTGTCTTGGTGGCGTTTCCCCCTGGTTTTTTGACACGATTACGCTCGAATGTAGTCTATTGATGGGTCAATCTCTGGGATGGATATGGGCAACGAAAAAGCAAAGTAAGAGCCTTTCCCTTTCTGTGAGCGCACTTCAATTTCGGCGCCATGCGCGTTGATAATATTTCGCACAAGCGGCAGCCCTAACCCTGTTCCCCCGTAGGCACGCGTTGCGGAGCTATCTAGTTGGTGGAAAGGCTTGAAAATTTCTTCAAGTTTATTTGCTGGTATCCCAATACCGGTATCGCGTACGGATAGGCGAACTTCTTCCATTTGTACGTGTACATCAATGAATATTTCTCCACCTTCAGGCGTGAATTTGACGGCGTTGTCTACCAAATGGTGAAGTGCCCAGGTTAATTTTTCAGCATCCGCTTTTACGTAGGGGATGTATTGGGGGTATTTGTTTTTGAATTGGATGTTCTTTTTCTGGCATTTTGCTTGCGCTTCGGAAGTTATTTTCTCTAAGATAGGCAACAAGTTTATTTCTTCTATTTTGAGGTTGAAATTACTGCGATCAAGAATTGAGAATTGGATTAGATCTTCAATCAAGTTTTCTAATCTGGTTTCGGAGTTTTGCATTACTTCAAGGGCATCAGCTTGTTGAGGGGAGAGTGTTCCCAAGTGTTCGTTGATGAGTAATTGGATGTACCCTTTTAGGTGAGTGAGCGGGGTTCTGAGTTCGTGGGAGATATTGGCTAGGAAGTTGGATTTTAGTTGTTCTAGCTCTGAGAGACGAGATAAGGCATACTCTAACTCTTCGGTACGTTCTTGAACACGGGCTTCTAACTCATCATTAGCGTTTTGCAAGGCTGACTGCAATTTGATGATTTGCTCTGTTATGGCTTGGTCAAGCTCTTCTTGGTCAATCAGGTTTAGGTCTAGTAGAATTTGTCCAATTAGCACAGTTTCTGTAGATGTATTTTGTTCTTTTTGATGAGCGAGGGCTTTTTCAAGGTTTTCTTGGCTTAATGAACCTTTTTCTATTAAATAATCACCTAGCCGTGGCACAAGTATTTCTGGCGAGAGCTTAATCTTTTTGGGTTCTTGTGAAAGCTGAGTGATAGATTGCTTTGCTAGAATAGCGGCAAGTACTAAATTAGCTTCACAGTGTGGGCATGTAGCGGCGTGGGGGTTGACAGGCTTCTTGCATGCGGGGCAGGGGATTGTTTTTTGTATCATATTAGTAGTTGTGATGTCTAAGTGATAGTAAATTCGCGTTTTTGTTAGAGCGGGGGTTCATTCCTTTTATTGTACCGTAAATTTATTAAAAAAAACTAGTTTGATGCGTGGATGCGTGGGGAGCTGGATAATGTTCTACTGCTTTCCTTGCTAATGTAAGCCAATTTGCTATTAACCTGTTTATATCCACCGCCCTACATTTGCGTTTAACGTGCGATTAGTTACTTGTGCCAAAGTATCAACGGCGAATGGTTTGTGTATTACACCCAGGAACCCTGCTTCTTGTAATTCGTCCGCGTTTTTTTCCAACGCGTACCCTGTGATGCACAACGCTTTTAGGTTTGGGTTTATCTTTCGTAATTCGTGTACCAATTCCTCGCCGCCCATTTTTGGCATTACTATATCGGCAATGACCAAATCAATGTTTTTTTCCGTTTTGTAAATTATTAATCCTTGTTGTCCATTCCTTGCTGTAAGCACTCGATAGCCCAATGATTCTAGGATACTCTGGCCTGCCTCGCGCAGGTTTTCATCATCTTCCACTAGCAGTATTTTTTCTCCATGTCCTTGTGGCACAGTTGAGGCTTCTTTAGTATTGTTATTTTCTCTTAATTCATCAGAGGCCGGCAGGTAAATATGGAACGTTGTCCCTTTTGCCAGCTTTGTTTCTACATCTATGTACCCTTCGTGTAGCCTAACGATGCCGTATACCTGCGCCAGACCTAATCCTGTTCCTTTGTTTACTTCTTTGGTGGTAAAGAATGGCTCAAATATGTGATTGCGTACCTTTTCCGACATTCCTACCCCTGTATCTGTAACGGTCAGGTAAACCCATTTTCCGGGTGGCATATTTTTTATTGGTGGTGTGTCGTTGGGCGTGATTTCAACATGAGATAGTTCGAATCGTAATTCTCCGCCGTGTGGCTGTGCGTCACGAGCGTTAGTTGCCAGGTTGGTTAGCATCTGTTGAATGCGGCCTGAATCTGCTTGCACAATAAACTCGGATGATTGGTCTTTTGGCATTGTCTTTAGTGAGACCTGAATGTTTTCAGGGATTGTGCGTTGCAGTATGTTCATTGTGTTCTGGATGATGGTTTGCAGATTTAACGCTTGAACTTGAAGTAGTGAACTGCTGCTGAAATCTAGGATTTGCTGTATTAGGTCTGCTGCTTTTTTAGACTCACTAATGATGGTCTCAATGTTATACGTTAGCGTAGGTGGCAAATTGGGGGCAAGCAAAGACATTTGGGAGTAGAGGATGATGGTGGTTAGAAGATTGCGAAAGTCGTGGGCTATGCCCGCGGATAATTGCCCTACAGCGGCCAATCGTTCCTGGCGTATCATTTGCTCTTGTGTCTCTTTCAATTTCGCTAGCGTTTCCCCTAGACGGGAATTGCTTTCCTGTAACGCTTTTAATGTAGCATCTCTCTCAGACTCTATTTGTACCCGCGCGGTTACATCTTGTTTGACAGCGGCATAGTTGATGATTTCACCGGCTGCGTTTTTGATGGGGAAAATGGTTGCTTCTTCGTGATACAGTTCCCCATTCTTTTTCTTGTTAATAAAAACACCTTTCCAGGTATTGCCAGTGGTGATGGTATCCCATAACTCTTTGTAGAATGAATCGTCTTGATCTCCGCTTTTTAAAATGCGGGGATTTTGGTTCAATGCCTCAGTTATGGTGTAGCCGGTACTAGTTTCAAAATAAGGGTTGGCGTAGATTATATCTCCTTTTAAGTTGGTGATGACTATAGTCGCGGCAACTTGTTCAATCACGGTTGCTAAACGCGCTATTTCTGCCTCTGCTTGTTTACGCTTAGTGACATCGTGGATAAAGAGGGCAAAGCCGACAAGTTCACATTCTGCGTCGTAAATGCCTGATACCCGAGAATCGAAATAATGTATTCCATCTTCATGTTCTTGGGTAAACATGTAACGGTGCTCTCCGTGGGCGCGGACGTTTTTGACAGCTTTTTCGAATCGCTCTGGAGCCACCCGCTCTTTGGTGTGCATTTCTTGGACTGTTTTTCCAGTGACCTCTTTTGCTGTGTAACCAAATACTTGTTCGGCTAAAGGATTGTAATATGTAATATGAAAATTTAAATCGGTAGTGACAATAGCATACTCGGTGGAACCGCGCAAAATATTGTCTAAGAGCGTGCTTTTTTGCGATAGCCGTATTTCTGCCTGCTTACGTTCGGTAATGTCAGAATGAGTGCCTACGAAACGTGTTGGATTACCGTCTTTGTCATGGGCTACAACCTTGCCTCTCCCTTGTATCCAAATCCAAGTACCGTTTTTGTGAGCAAACTGGAATTCCACGTTAAATCTGTCAAATTTTCCTTTTAAGTGATCGTTGGCCGTCTTCATTACCTTTTCAATAGCATTCGGGTGTACCCGCTTTTGAAATTCTTCTAAAGTATGTGGAAACTCGTTAATTTCATAACCGGCCATCGTATAATATCGTGGGTCAAAATAGACTTTATTCGTTGTTAAATCCCAGTCCCATAGCCCATCGTTCGCAACCGACATGGCTAAATTGAGACGTTCTTCGCTTTTCTGCAGCGCCTCTAACGCGGCCTTTTTTTGATACTCCGCTTGCTTACGCTTGGTAATATCCCGAAAGGCCAGCACAACGCCGGTAATAACTCCTTCCTCATCCCGAATAGGAGCGATACTGTCATCAATAGGTGTCTTAGTTCCGCTTTTGTTGACCAATAGAATGTGATTCGCCAAATCACCTACAGTCTCCCCCTGAAGCACTCGCATTGCTGGATTTTCTATTGGTTTTCACGAAATTTCGTTGACAACGTGAAATACCTCGGCCAAATCACGCCCCACCGCATCTGCCTGCTTCCACCCGGTCAACCCTTCGGCCACGGGATTTATAAATATTATTTGCCCAATATTGTCGGTGGCTATTACCGCGTCTCCAATGCTGTGTAATGTTGCATTAAGCCATTGCTCGCTTTCTTTTAACCTGGTCTCTAGTTTATGTCTATAAAGTGCCATCTCAATGGTAGTGAGCAATTCTCTCCCATTGATAGGTTTTATGGTGTAACCAAACGGTTCGGTAAGTTTAGCTCGCTGCAAAATTGCATCGTCTGAAAAATCGGTTAAGTAGATTACGGGGATATTGAAATGGCATTGAATCTGGTGAGTCGCTTCAATGCCGTCCACTTCTCCTTTCAACTTGATGTCCATCAATACAATATCTGGCAGCATTTTACCAGCCTGTCGTACTACTTCCTCGCCGGAGGTGACGATACCCAAAACGTTGTAACCTAAAGATGTCAGCGTATTCCGGATACTTTTGCCTACAATGAGTTCGTCTTCGGCAATTAGTATCCGCGTTTCTATCTCATTATTTTCATTCACTATCGGTTTTCCTTTGTTGATGGAGTTTGCTATACTTTAGCCGCTCTGAATATGAAATAAGTTTTTTATTTGAACGGGAGTTTGTCTTACTATGTTGATTATACTTCATTAACATTAAAACCGAGGCGGTTTTCTTGATAGTGGCACTGCATGCGCTCAGGTGATACTAAAAAAGACTGACTCTTCGTTCAGAATATCATTTTGAGCCAGCGGAGAGAAGCCTTTGATTAAGTGCTAGAACACAGTGCATATTTACGTTAAAGATTCCCCCTTTGCTGTCGGAATGATGTGCTTATGATGATTCGTGCGTCTCACTTTGCCGCAGGGATGATATATTCGTTCAATAGCATCTCTGGGATAAAAAAGTCGTTGTCACGCAGTTTGCTGGTAAAGACCACCACCATATTTTTCTCAGGAACGATATAAATGAACTGCCCCTGGTAGCCCAGCGCCATATAGTAACCGGCATCAAGGCCGGGGTGGAGGCGGGGGGCGGGGTTATCGCCAGAGTGGGCGTGTTTGCTATCTCTGGCGCTGAAATGGCTTTTTGTTCGCTGCTGCAAGCCGCGAGGTTAAAGGCGAACAAGAAGGCCAACACGAACATTCTACAAAGAATAGGCCGGTTGTGTGTCATTTTTCTCCATGCTATTGGTTTAGTCTTGGTTTATATCTAAGCAGAGCGGCATACCGATAGTATCGTCCAGAATCACGTCAGGGAATGTCGGGTCTTCGTCCGGGAATGAGCCGATTCCGTGATACATTTCTAGAAACTCGGGCACGGCAAAGACCACTTCGTGCATGTAGGTGCGTTGCTGCTGCTCAGCGAACAGCGCCGCTTCTTGCACCGAGACGCAGCCATCACCATCACTGTCGGCAGATTTGTCGCTGAATGCGATGTTGAAATAATGGGTAAACACCCCGCCTATAATGGGCAGTCCTTCCTCTTCTAAGCCGCTCCAGCCGTACTCGTCCCCATCTACTGCCGCGATGCTTAGGTAGGGCGCCGGGTCGTTAGCGACCACGCCGGTGAAATTGGCGGCCTGACAGGCGTCTATGACCAATACTCGCCGCCGGCTGGGGATTTTTTCCCACGCGTCAGCGAAGAAGTTGTTCCACTCTAGCACATCGCTTAGGTAACGCCCGTGCGCGGCCACGTAGACCAGCACCACGTCTTCTTCGGCGGCGTTTTCTGCCAGCCAATCCAAATCATCTCGCAGCGTTTCCCCATCAAACTCCTTTAGCTCGTGGATATGTTTGGGATTCCAACCTGCATTTATCAATATCTCTCGCATTTGTGTGATGCCAATATAGTCTACCGGCAGGTCGGTCATGTTGACGTCGCTGTAGTCGTCTTTTTGTGCCAGCACCGCCCATCCCGTGAATCTCCCGCCATTGCTAGTTTGGTTAGAAGAAGTCGGAGTGGGGGCATTTTCTTTGTCATAGACCCAATCTAGGAATAATTTGGTCAGATCGCATTGGCAATGCTGTTCGGCTAATGCCCAAAACGCCGTGCCTGTGCCAATATCCCATTTGTAAGTTTGGTAGTAGTCGCGCAGGAAGATGTCAAAGGTCTTTTGCCCCATCTCTTCTGCCAGGGTTTGGATGAAGATTGGCCCGCGCCCGTAGACGATGGCTCCATATTCTCTGCCCTCATAATCACCAGCGGGCAGGCCAATGGGGATGTCGGCGTAATCAACACGGCTCCAGCGGTAATCCCACGAATCGCGATAATCTTCGGCGGCGAAATTGCTGTATCTGTCTTCAAAGTAGAGACCGGTGAGGTATTGTACAATGGCTTCATCTACCCAGGGTTCGCCCATTTGGTCATTGCCAACGGCGTTGTAGAACCATTGGTGACCGACTTCGTGCGCGATGACGGATTCCATCATCACCGCGGCTGGTAAACCGCCTATTTCCGCGTTGAGGTCGTAAACGCCAAGGGTGATGCCCGTCATGCCAGGATATTCAATCCCCAGCGCTTGCATGGGTGTGCTGGCAACGTCAAACTCTGTGTATGGATAGGTGCCGAAGCGGTCGCTAAAAACGTTTAGCGCATGGGACGCAATTTCTAGGGCCAGATTCCCTGCTTTTTGGTATTCGGCAAAGGTGTAGCTGTTGACTATTGTGTCTCCCACTCTATTGCTGACCTTGACGTAGTGCTCGCTGGCAGCGAGGTAAAAATCACGGGCAGGGCCAGCGGCAATGGTTACTATTTGTTGGTCTCCCTCTTGCTTGTTATTTATCTCTACGCCAGGAGCAACGATGATTAAGTCTGCGGGAGCGGTGACGCGCACTAGGTAAAAGCTGGCGTCAAAGTATGAGAGATCGCCGTTGGAGTAGGGGGCGTAGGCGTACCATCCATCTTCATCGTAGGCGGGAACGGCGGGGTAGAATTCGTCTAAGACCAGCACTTCTTCAAAGTAGCCGAATAAACCATAGTTGCCGGCCATTGTGCGCGTTACGGTTACTTCAAAATCCATTTCGATGATGGCACGTTCGCCGGGTTGCAGTGCGCTTGGGAGAGGCACACGGAGCGAGCTGTTTTTCGCTTCGTAGGCGGATTCAACATCCGCGCCATCTACTTTTACATTAGAGACGGTCAACCCTCCGCCAGAGGTGTTCGGGAAGAGGCGGAAATAAACTTCGTTGAGTGGTTCATTTTCCTGGTTGGTGTAACGCAGTTCCTGATGGCCTTGGAGGACATCTAGCCCGGCGGGGATTTCCAGCTCAATATGGTAGATGGTCGCGCCTGGGAGTTGCTCGAGTACGGGCTGTTCGGCGTTGATAAGCCCCGTGCTGAAGACCTCGCGATCGTCCCAGCCTGCTTCAAAGGGATCGGACGCAACGGACGCGGGTTCAACTTCTGTGGGGGAGGGTGATGTCAGAACCTCTGGCGCTGGGGTGGGTTCGGCCTGTTTGCACCCTCCTAGCAAGGCTATGATAGCCATTGCGGCAGCGATGAGGTGCATGAAGTGTTTTGGGCGTTGGGTGGACATAGTTTATTCCTTTGTTGTGAGGGGGATTTGGGGAATTGGTAGGCTGGGAAACTGGTAGGTTGGTAGATTGGTTTCTACGTACCAAGCTTGTTATAGTAATACGCAAAAAAATGAGATTTGGTTCAACTTTGGGGTTGGTCGCTTACCCCAAGCGCAGATGATGCTTTCAAAATTTCGGTTTTATTTACCGTGAACTTATCTATTCCCCCTTAAGTATTGGTCTGACCGATTGCCTCCAATTGCCCCAAAACGTGTTCAGTCCCGCATTTTTTTGCCCGCCAATAGAGGTAGTCCCAATCTATAAGGGTGAAGACATTCCCCAGCATAGCTTCTACATCCTCCCAGTCGTGTTTCCCCACCTCTGTGCCGCGCCCCCATATAGCTTTGAGCAAGATGTTGTCTTCAGGAGGGATGACGGGGGCAATGACGCCCGCGACCTCATACCAATCCAATCTTTCAGCCATCGCTTTGTCTAAATCTATGACATCCAATCCGGCGATGATGTCAATATTTGGCAATTTGATTCCCCGTACAGAGCCATCCCTTTGCCGCTCTACACGCGCTTCGGGAAAGAGAGCGGCTAATTGGTCTCCCTCCGTGGATGGGATTAGAATGTCCACATCGGTCAGCAGGCGGTGAGACCCGTAAACTGAGGCAGCCGCTCCCGCAAATACGCACCAGGTTATTTTTGCTTCGTCTAAACGGCGGGCGACTTCTTTTAGAGGTAGTGAGTTCATATTTATTCAGCCACTAAATGAAAATGGAGTTGCTTGATATCCTTGGCCTGCAAGTGGAATGTTTTCGTCTGGCATCCAATCAGCGTGCGCGTGACGTATCAGGTAGAGAGTGGGCATAGTTCATCGTGTTTTTCTGATAGTGTTATGCTGGACAATCCATCTGTATTTTCCCCCATCATCTCCACTATCGAACGCGGATGCCTTTCTCGGTGACTACAATGTAATGGCCTCTTACTCCACTACGTTAGCTGCATAGGTTATGGCTGCCTCAATATCTACAGCTTCCAATCGGGGATACTCATGCAGAATTTCTTCGGTTCTAATACCTTGTCCTAGCATTTTTAAAATGAGCGCAACAGGAAGCCGCGTTCCACGAATAATGGGCTTTCCAACCATGATGTTGGGATCAAGAATAATTCGACCGTGTATATTGTTATTTTTCATCGGTTCCAGGGATTATTGGCGCCGTGGACGGCACTGTGAGCGGGATATGGTTATTTGTATACCTCTCGGCGATGTCTAGCTTTCAAGACAACCAGCTTACCAGTTGTTCGATCTAGCTGGTAAATGATCCGATAGTTACCTACACGGTATTTGAATGCCCCGCTCCACTCGTCTCCTAGCGCTTGATGGCGCAATAGTTCTGCGTTTTCTCCCATCCATTCTAGTTTGTCCAAAAGACGTGTCCGCATAGTGCTATCAAGACGCTTCATGTCTTCTTGCGCCACAACAGTCAAGACGACTTGAAAAGGCCTCGTCATTCAATTTGCTCCCGAAAGCTTTCCAAATCCACACTTTCCCCAAAACTTGCCTGTTCTATGGAGCGTCTGAGAGATGATGCAAACTCGGGTTGTAATTCTGAATTATCTTCATCTTGCAATCCTATCAATGCATCCATTAATTGGGTAAGCCAGACACTCAGGCGTTTATCTATAGTATTTTCAATCATTTCTTCAAATTCTTTTGCTGTCAATGTTCCTAAGACGTTTTCCATATCTCAACTCCTTTCATAGTCTGGCCCATTGCTTTGTAACCAGTCATTAGGATATTCAATATACTTAATTATACTCCACAATCTCACCCCTCAGCTACCAAATGAAAATGGAGTTGCTTGATATCCTTGGCCTGCAAATGGTCGGTTTTTATCTGGCGTCCAATCAGCGTGCGCGTGACGTATCAGGTAGAGAGTGGTTATGGTTTACCGTGTTTTTCTGACGGGGTTACGCTGCTCAGGGGATGTTTTCGGCCTTGATCCTAATGTGGCTTCAATAAAAAATTAACCCTTACAAATCACGCTGCGTGTTGCGGAACGCAGTGAGGTATACTCGCAATTACATGTCCTTAGCGGGGATTCTTTCAGTGAAGCTTGTTTAGGGTGAATAGATATTGCTTTGTGTCTTTATCTAAATATGAGTACACCGTATATAATTATAATCACGACGGTAAATGTTATCAGTCCAATTTGCTTCATTTTTGAAAACTTATGCCATCTCATCCTTATTTCAAAAACATCTGACATAAGTTTACCCAACACCCAACCAGTACCTGCTCCAACACACAAGGAAACGATAGTTCCAATTACCGCAAGCCAACCTTGAATGCCTAATTTTTCCGTATTTGGGCCGTAAAATGCTCCGCCTAAAAAAATTCCGAGAATCGCGCCCAAAAATTTTGCAGGAACTTGTTGCTGTGAAGCAAAGTATTTTTCTTTTGCATTTCTAATAACATCTCGTTCTTTCTTTGACGCTGGAAAAATACTCTCATTGTGTCGAATTAAACTTACATGCTGGCTGAAAGTTTGCGACGGTGTCTCCAATTGCTTAGTTGTTTCACGCAAATAAGGACTTGGTGGAATTGAAATAATAAAAAGGTTTTTTCCATCAATTTTTTCCTGAAAGCATTCAATATCTAGTGGTGTATCACATGCGGCATCAACCCAGTCTCGAATGTTACGTTCCGTTGGAAGTTTATCACCCACATCATAGAGTTTTCTACTTCCAGTAGCATCAATCATGTCCCCCGCTCCAAAAATTATATACCCCACCTCGTCTGCAGAGTATGCGTCGCCATTCGATACGCTCAGAACATCTTTTATTAGTTCGTTAATCTGCTTTTTTCGAAATTCATTATCTTCGTGATAAATCTTTGGTAATTGACGTTTAAAGTCAAGTTTTGCCCCTTCTTTTCTAGTTAGAAAACTTGGGATGGTTCATTTTGAACTAGAAATTAGTGGACACTTTTTCTCATTAAGCACATGTCATTGCGAACCCCCGTTTCTTGGGTGTGTGGCACGCTCTGCGCCCCCTTGCGGGGCTCTCCCTGATTTCAAAGCCACTGTGTTAACCGGGAGACTGCCACGTCACAAAAAACGTTCCTCGCAGTGACATATTGATTTGAAAAGTGTCTACATATTTGTGAACCATCCCGAAAACTTTTTACAATACCTGTGTTCATATATCTCCATCATCTGTAGCTCAACGAGTTGCTTCACTTGCCAGTCGCTTTTACTCTTTTCCCTCTTCCCCAACCCGTAGGGGTGTCCTCATTTCCCCGTCTCTTTAAAACAAATACCTCGTCCCCACTGACCCCACCACAAACGCCCCCGGCATCTGATTTGCAAACTCATTGATCGCGTCAAAGCCCGTGCAGTGCATAGGAACGACCATTTCTGGGTTCAATTTCTTAATCTCATCAACCGCGTACTGAATATCCTCCGCGTTCGATCGTCCCAGGTGATACCCCCCCGATGATGCCCCATACCTTGTCCACACCGCTGATCTCACGAGCATAGTTGGCGGTGTTCACAATCCCCGAATGGGCGCATCCAGAAAGGACAACCAACCCCTTACCCCTGACATTAATGACAATGGCCTGGTCGTCTTCAAGATAATCTGGGATAAACTCATCCCCTTTGCGGTAAGCCAGGTTTGTAGGGATACCCGCCGATTCCAAGCTCAAACGCGGAACAGCGCCCGTAGTCCAGCATCCAGGCCCAAGCCGGTAGGGTTCTTCGGATAATATCAGGTCTGCGCCAGCCGCCTCCCAGTCCTCGCGTGGGATAATGATCGGGCCGTACTTTTTCCCAGTTCTCTCGCTAATTTTCCAGCGTTCCCGAAAGACGTGCGGATGGGCTATAAATGGGACAGAGCGGCCTTTTGCCCAATTCTCCATCTCCTCGATTGTGGCGTCCGCATCCCATTCCCGAACGCTTGGGCGGACAGCGATCTTTTCAAGCACATCGGTCATGGCCGCGTAGTGGTCATAGTGTCCGTGGCTGAGGGCAATCTTATCAACCGTGGCGAGGTCAATTCCCATGCGTTCCGCGTTTTCTAGCAGCGCAATGCGTGTAACCCCAGCGTCCCACAGGATTCTTATTCCCGCGTCCCTGAGGTCAACTAGCGCGGAGAATCCATGCTCTGCCAAGAGAGGCTTGTCGGTGAATCGCTTCACGGTATCGCTTGACTTGAGCATCAAATCGGCTCGGTTGTCAACCAAGATGGTAATCTCTACCAGGGCAAACGCATTTAGCCAGAAAGCACCTTAAAAAGGTAGTTCATATCCCATCCGGCCAACATACGTTTAGCCTTTATACCGCACTGAGCAGTAGTTTCTTTCTTGAGCAAATTCAAGCA
>Ga0164318_10000382_pt1 | contig 32695 bp, 23 predicted proteins | sample GuaBasSedimGuay9_FD_113734 | JGI IMG/M metagenome (GOLD analysis project Ga0164318, IMG submission 113734) | Subseafloor sediment microbial communities from Guaymas Basin, Gulf of California, Mexico - Guay9, Core 4571-4, 0-3 cm | ecosystem: Environmental > Aquatic > Marine > Hydrothermal vents...
ACGCGGCGTAGTACCAGAAGTCCCTGGTCGCCGGTTCGTCCACGTAGCTGGTCGTCGTCGCGGGCACCGTTGCGATCAGGACCCAGCCGTTGGCGGTCGTCACCGGGGCCGTGGGCTCCGCACCCGTGCCGTCGTCGTACTCGGGATAATCCCCGAAGCCCTTGCGGTAGATGTCGATGAAGTCCGAATCGCCGCCGGGAGCCGTCCAACTCAGGGCGATCTTCGTCGTCCCGTCGCTGTCGTTGCCCGTCTTGACCTGGGCCGCGGCGAGATCCGTCAGCGTGCCGGGGTTGGTCAGGTCGATGGTCACGTAGCCCGGCGCACCGGGGATCCCCGGCAAGGGCACGTTGTTGCAGTCGCGGACGATGACGTCGGTCACCGTCAGGGTGCCCACCGCGTCGGCCGTCACGCTCGCGGCCTTGGCCACGTTCACGGAGAACAGGTCGCCGCCTGCGGTGGGTCCGCAGGGAACGCCCAGGATGGCCAGGTCGACGGTGTACGAACCGCCGCCGTTGTCGATCAGCTGATAGTTCAGGTTCCCGTAACCGTCGGCCCAGGTACCCGTGCCGGTGGCGACCACGATGTCGGTGTTCATGTCCGGAGTGCACAGCACCAGCTCGGGGCTGAGCTGGAAGGTCACGCTCACGCCGCGCGAGGGCGTGGCATCCAGGCGGTTGAACACCACGGGAATGGTGGTGCAGGTGTTGCCCGGCGTCAGGCAGCTCGAGGCGTCCAGGGCGGCGATGTTGTTGTCGCCGTACTGGTCGCAGTTGCCGCCCACGCCGTCGAGCCACGGCGCGTAGGAAACGTCGCCCTCGACGGCATCCCCGGAGGAGGGATTGGCGGGCGAATCATCCGGTCCGCCGATGTTGCCCCACCAGTTGCAGGTGGCGTCGGCTGTCGTGTTGGCATTGGTGTAGAACCCGTAGCTGGTGTTGCCGTGGATGTTGCACTGGTGGATGTTGGTGTTGAAGGTGGCTCCGCCGTAATCGTAGTTCACCACGCCCCAGTCCCAGTTCGTCACCTCGCAATTGGTCATGGTGAAGGTCACCGGGCCGTAACCGAAGGCCGTGGGGCCCCAGCTGTCGGCGGTTCCGTTGCCGATGAAGGTGCTGCCGTCGATGGTCACGGTCACGGCCGCCTTGTCGGTTTTCGCACCTGGAGCATCGAAGGGTTGGGCCAGTAGCCGCGGTCCGGCGCTCTCAGCCTTGGCGCCTGTGCTGTACACGTACAGGGCGTCGCCGTGAGGATCCGAAATAGTGCTGTTGTCGAAGGTCCCGCTGCTGTCGATCAGATAGGCGCTGGTCTGGCATCCGATGATGGTCGCACCGTCGCAGGTCACGGTCCCGGCGTCATAGGTCATGAACCCGGTGGCCGTCCAGTTCTCCCCCGTGTAATCGACATCGCTGATGGTGCAGTCCGTCGCTGAACCGGCCGCTCCGCCGGAGAACTGCAGCCCGTTCTGGGCGGTCACCGTCGTGGGACCCTGGCCGGGCGTCGTGACCCGCAGCAGGGTGGCCGTGACGCCGTCGCCGTAGAGCACGACTGCGGTCTTCTGGAAATCATCCACCAGGACATCCGTCATGGCGAAGGCATGGGGCTGGGCATCGTCCCCCGCGCAGTACACGCCCACACCGTGCTGGGCGCCACTGAAGGGGGTGTCCATGACGTGCGCCACATGGACGTCGGTCATGGATCCGCCCGCGTCGTAGTAGGCGCAGCCCACGAAACGATAATTGCTGTTGCCGCGGCCCAGACCATCTATCGTCAGGTCGGCCAGGGCAACCCCCGAGGCGCCGTCCACGAACACCACCGGGTAGTTGGCGGCGCTGGTGGTGAAGGCCAGGGGCATGCTGTTGGGAGCATCGACGTAGGTGACGTCTACGCCCGCACCCGTGAGGGACAGGTCGTTCTTGGTAATGTGGAGCTGTTCCTCGAAGTGGCCCGCCTCGACGACGATGGCGTCGCCGGGATCAGCGGCGTCGATGGCCGCCTGGATCGTCAGGCCCGCGGGCACCGTGAACGTGCCGCCGACGATGGTCTCGATGTAGTTTCCCGGAGCCGTGCCTTCGGCCGCCTGGGCGAAGATCCGGGCGTCGGCCAGGGTGTCCTGATACCAGTCGTAGCCCACGACCGAGGCGTTACGGACCAGGTACTCGTACCCGTTGACCACGATGTTGGTGTTGAAGAGTCCGAACTCGTCCTGGTTGTACAGGTTCTGCTCGCCCAGGCTGCAGGTGTCGCCGTCGATGTACACGTCGTCCGAACCCCGGTTCAGGTACGAGGAGCTCGAGCAGTAGATGGCGATGCTGCCCCAGGCGTTGTTCAGGGTCGTGATGTGATCCATGTCCACGTCCACGCAACCCGTGACCTGGACCCCGTTGCCACCGGTGGCGTCGCTGGAGGTCAGGTAGGACAGCACCACGTGGTTGTAGCCGTGCACGTCGAAGCCTGTCCGTTGGTGTGCACCCTGGATGGTGACATGCTGGATGGTGAGATAGTCCCAGCCGTTCGGCGGGTTGGTAGTGCCACTGGCATGAATGGGATAGTTATTATTGGTGGCGTTGGCCGCCAGGGTGAAATTGCTCAGGATCACGTTGGAGGCGTTCACGGAAATCCCGTAACCCCCGGCCGCGGGAATGTTGATGGTGACCCCGCCCTCGCTCTGGCCGTTGAGGGTCAGGGCCTGGTTGATGGTCAGGGTGCCGGTCAGGTTGTAGGTCCCGTCGGCGATCTGGATGTCGTCACCCGGCGCGGCCGCCGCCAGGGCTGCCTCGATGGTGGCGTAATCAGCGGGAACATTGATGGTCGCGGCACTCACCATACCGGCGATCATCATCGAAGCCAGCAGGGCGATTGCCAGCAGGTGCTTCTGTCGGAACTCACTCATTGTGATTCCCTCCCGTTGCGAAAACCAAAGTGAAAAAGGATCCAGTCCGGAATACTTCTGCAGCCTGCCCAGGGCCGATTCAGGCGTTTGATTATCCCCCCCGCCGATTTCCCGGGTCTCATGAGGTCCCGCGATATCGAAAAAATGGAACAGCATGGCATGACACATACTCGCAGCCTTGGCCTCGTAACCTTGGCCGCGCATCTTTGACAACGTAATTCCTGGAATATGAAACCCAGGTTTCCCTTGTTCCTGAGTTCGGGCGAGTGCTGGGATTATCTCGGAAAAATTCTCATATGTCAACCGGTTGTATAAATATGAACATTTTCGTCTGTTTTATTGTTCCATGGTCATGTGGCTGCCCAACCGGGGAACCGACCTCGATTATTCCCATTTGGAGGATTTCCGAATATCCGGGTCGGGGCTATACTGTTGTTCCGCGCAATCTTTAAGTAGCCCTGACCCGGAGGTTTCCGGCTCGTGCACCCTGTCCCAACCGGCCTGCTGCAACTGTACCGGAGCGACCACCAGCTCCTGCGCAAGGGCGCCAGAAGGGATCACCCGCCCCGGAACGCCAAGGTGCTGTCGTTGCTGGCCAACCAGCTCCTGCACCCGGAGCAGCCGGGCGGGTACCTGGTGCGCAGCGGTCGCCTGCGCGTGTCCCAGTTGCTGGACGACGGGCGTGAGATCACCCGGGCGGTCCTGCACGGAGGTTCGGCCTTCGTCGTGCTGGACGGACAATCCGGGGATGCGGATCCTGTCCTCGATATCTATCCTTTGGAGCGACTGATCCTGATGGCCCTGTCCGAGACCGGGATCTGGCTTCTGCCCCCCGACACCCTGACCACCGGACGGAGATGATCCATGACCGCAGCACACACCGCACCCAGACTCGTGCTCTGCATTCTCGACGGCGTCGGTTACCGGACGGGCCCCGGGTCGGAGGTCGGCAACGCCGTGGTGGGAGCTGCACCCCGCTTCTATGAATCCCTGTTCACCCGCTTCCCCCACACGACCCTGCAACCTGGCGGGCCGGCGGTGGGCCTTCCCGAAGGACAGATGGGCAACAGCGAAGTAGGCCACCTGACCATAGGTGCGGGCCGCGTCATTCCCCAGGAACTGGTCCGCATCGGCAATAGCTTCGACAGCGGCGAGTTCGAGGCCGCCGAGGCGTGGCGACCCTTCGTGCAACGCACCCTCGCCGGCAGCGGCCGCCTGCACCTGCTGGGACTGGTCTCGCCGGGCGGAGTCCACAGCCACACCGATCACCTGCTGGGCATCGTGCGCACGGCCAAGAAGGCGGGCATCGGGGACATCTTCATCCACGCCTTCATGGACGGCAGGGACACCGACCCCCAGGCGGGCGCCGGATACATGGAACAATTGCAGAAGCAACTGGAGGAGATCGGAGCCGGCACCATCGCCTCGGTCTGCGGCCGCTACTGGGCCATGGACCGCGACAAACGCTGGGACCGGGTCCAGAGGGCCTGGGACATGCTGATCCACGGCCGGGGTATCCAGGCCACCGATCCGGTCGCCGCGTTGCGAGCCTCCTACGCCGCCGACATCACCGACGAGTTCATCGAACCCACGGTGATCGTCGGGGAACAGGGCGAGCCCCTGGCCACCGTCGGCCAGGACGACAGCGTGTTCTTCTGGAACTTCCGCGCCGACCGTGCGCGGGAGCTGACCTGGGCCTTCATGCAGGAGGGATTCGACGGCTTCCCGGTCCCCGACCGACCCCGGGTCAACTACCTGTGCATGACCCCTTACGACGAGACCATGGACCTGCCGGTGATGTTCCGCCCCATCCATCCGCGCAACGGCCTGGCCGAGATCTTCGCCCGCCACGAGCTGCGCAACCTGCGCACCGCCGAGACCGAGAAGTACGCCCACGTCACCTATTTCTTCAACGGCGGCCGGGAAGAGCCCTTCCCCTACGAGGACCGGCGGCTCATTCCTTCGCCCAAGGTGGCCACCTACGACCTGCAGCCGGAAATGAGCGCCCCGGCCGTGGCCGAGGTCGTGGGTACCGCCTGCGCCACCGGCAGCCACGACGTCGTCATCGTCAACTTCGCCAACGGGGACATGGTGGGCCACACCGGCAACTACGAGGCGGCCGTCCAGGCCTTCAGGACATTGGACCGCCTGCTGGGCGAGATCATGCCCCCCAGCCTGGCGACCGGGACGACCTGGCTGGTCACCGCCGACCACGGCAATTGCGACGAGATGATCGGACCGGACGGGAAACCCTTCACCCAGCACTCCCTCAATCCCGTGCCCTTCATCGTGGCCGACCTGCGCCTGGAGGGAAAGCATGAGGCCATGCGGGAAGGGCAAGGGGGCCTGGCCGACATCGCGCCGACGGTCCTGGGTCTTCTGGGAGTGCCGAAACCGGAGGAAATGACAGGACAATGCCTTATAAAATCCGGATATCTGTGATCCAGGTTCAAAAGGCCCTTATTCACAAAAATTACCGTTTATTTTCATCATTTTCTCCAAAGATCTGTTACTTTGTGATAGAATTATTAGCCACAAGTGAGATTCGGTTTGTTTCCGCAAGCCTTTCCTTGATAACTTAATACAAGGAGGTGATACCCCGGGAAACATAGAAACGTGATCCCGGACCGGGAGATTCGGTCCCCAAACGGAAAGACCACCTTGAGAGGTCGGTGTTTCCACGTCCGGAGTACCGGACAACACTCGCTTTCCACTTGGGTCCCATCGCTTGACACAAAGCTCGAGTGAGCGCGAGAAAATTGCCTTTGTACCCTTGCTATAAGGAGGCCGAAAGGATGAAGAAGCATCTTTTTGGCGTGGCACTGCTCAGCATGTGCCTCATGTGTCTGGGTGGCGTCGCCTCGGCCCAGTACACAGCCATCGACGACATACAGGTCTATGACGCGACCGGTGCCCCGGCCAGCCCGTATGACGGGCAGGTCGTGACCATTCGCGGCGTAGTCTACGAGCGTGGTCAGTACAGCGGAGGCTCCCATTACATCCAGGGCGCCACCGGCGGTATTTCCATCTACTCGAACCCTTCACCCGTCGCCCTGGGTGATGACGTCGAAGTAACCGGGACCGTATCTTCCTACGCCGGTGAGATCCAGATCAGCGGCCCGACCTTCACCGTGATTTCCAGCGGCAACACCGTGACCCCCACCCCCATGGACATCTCGGCCATCATGGCCGATTACGAATCCGTGGGCACCCTGGTCACGGCCATCGGTACCGTCACGGTCAAGAACACGTCCAACTTCTTCATGACCAACGGCACCGACACCATCATGGTGTACATCGACAGCACCACCGGCATCGACCTGGGCGCCGTGGACGTCGGGGACACCTACGGCATCACCTCCCCGGTGGTCACCTACAACGGCACCATCGAGTTGAAGCCCCGTTTCCAGACCGACCTGGTCGAGAATCCGGGCGGTGACACCCTGCCGGTGATCTCGGACGTCAACGCGGACAACTGGGTGCCCGAAGCCACCGATCCGGTGACCATCTCGGCCACCATCGTTGACGACCACGGGATTTCCCTGGCCAATCTCTACTTCCGGGACAGCGATCTGGACGGTCTCTCCCCCGGCCCCTGGGTCTCCACGGCCATGACCAACACCGGCGGCGACACCTATGAAGGCGTCATCCCCGGTGGTCACACCGGCGCCCGGATCGACTACTACATCTGGGCCAGGGATACCGCGAGCCAGGAAGTCACCCTGCCCGGCGACGCCCCCACCGGTTTCGAGACCATCGCCGTGGGCTTCACCAGCATCTATACCATGCAGTACGCCCACCCCGACAGCGCCTCGCAGGCCGCCGCCTACGACGGCAAGTTCCTGAACATCCGCGGCGTGGTCACAGTGGGCACTTCCGACTCCGGCGCTTCGAGCAAGTTCTTCGTGCAGGAACCCGAGGTCAACCCCGCCACCGGCACCTACGCCTTCGGCGGAACCCTGGTTTACGAGGGCAGTTCGACGTACTCGTACTTCCGCGGTGACCTGATCGAGGCCGGCGGTCATTGCTCCGAGTACTACGGCATGACCGAGTTCGTACCCAACAACGCCGATGCCGTGTACCTGCGCGCCTTCGGACAGGATCTGCCTGAGGCCCCCTACGTGCCGACGCGCACCCTGGCCGACAACGTGACCCACCTGGGCGAAGCCTGGGAGGCCGTCTGGGTCAAGACCGCCCCCTCGGCGGTCATCGACACCCTGGGTTACGGCGAGTTCACCGTTTCCAGCACCGGCTCACCCGCCGACACCGTGGTGGTCAATCCCACGCAGGAACTGACCTACGTGCCCACCATCGGCGACGTGGTCAAGGTCGAGGGTGTCATGGAATACGTGTACGGCGACTTCGCCATCCGCCCCTACGCCGACCAGTACCTGGTGCTGACCGGCGCCAGCGGCGTGGAGGAGATCACCCCGCAGATCCAGGAAGCCGGCGGGCTGACGGAGATCTACCCCAACCCCTTCAACCCCACGGCTACGATCAAGTTCGTCGTCAACAAGAACAACCTGGTCCAGCTGAACATCTACAACATCCGCGGCGAAAAGGTGCGCACCCTGATCCAGGACGCCCTGCCCGCCAACGAGTACAAGCTCACCTGGGACGGCAAGGATGACGCGGGCCAGAGCCTGGCCAGCGGCAACTACTTCGCCCGTCTGCGTATCGGGGCCGAGGTGGTCCAGGTCCGCAAGATGACCCTCGTGAAGTAACATCGCGCTTATGGCCTCGCCCCTCGGGGCGGGAACACGGAGAGCACGATGACAGCATCCCCGGAAGCCTCGGCTTCCGGGGATGTTTTTTCCGGTAGGCAAAAGTTCTCCTTGACAAGATTCAAACGTCTGTTTTAATATGATGTTTCAATTCAACGAATCAAACAGCCGTATAGGATGTAAGCCATGACCACAGAATCTCTTCCAACCAAGGACCGTCTGCTGGACGCCGCGGAACAGCTCTTCGCCCGCAAGGATTTCGGCGATGTCTCCATCCGGGAACTGGCGACGGCCGCGGGGGTGAACATCGCGGCGGTGAACTACCATTTCCACAGCAAGGAGAACCTCTTCCACCAGGTCTGCGCCCGCCGTTTCAGCGCCCAGCGCGACCGCACGCTGCAGGCGCTGGACGACCTGATGCAAGCCTCATCCTCGCCGCCGCCGGTCAGCGAAGTGGTCCGGACCCTGATCCGGCAATACCTGGCCGGCACCCTGGCCGCCGACGGCGGCCCCGGGTTCCTCATGGCCGTCTCGCGGGAACTCCACCAGCCCGGTGCCGGGGACCACGGCGGCATGTTCAAGGAGATGATCCAGCCCGTCTTCCAGTCCTTCTCCGACGCCCTGCACATGGCCGCTCCCACCCTGGACGCCGACCAGGTCACCTGGGTCATCGCCAGCATCGTGGGGCAGATCCATCACTTCATCATGCGGCGGGTGAAGATGGAGGCCATGGACCCGGACAGCGAAGCCTACGGCATCATGGTGGGGATCTTCCCGGTCCTGGCCGAGCCCCTGCCCGTCTACATCGACGAGGTGACCGCCCACATCACGCGTTTCACCACCGCCGCCATCGAGGGCCTGAGCCGGGAGGAAGAGGATTGAGAGGCATTCCTGCAAGTGCCGCGTTCCTGATTCCCGCCCTGGCGATCCTGGCAGGATGCGCCGTGGGCCCGGATTACACCCGGCCGGACCCCGGGATCGAGGTTCCCGCTTCCTGGGCCGCCCCGGACAGCCACCCCGGCGCCTCACCGCTTTCGGCGGCCCTCGGCGAACAGGGCGACGGCCGGTGGTGGAAGGATTTCCAGGACTCCGTGCTGGACAGCCTGGTCCTGCGCGCCTTGAGGCACAACAACGATCTCGCAGCAGCAGCCGCCAGGGTCCTCGAGGCCCGGGCCCTGGCCGCCGGAGCCGCCGCCGACCGGTGGCCGAGTCTGGAAATCGGCGGCTCGGCCAGCCGCAGCAAATCGGCCAACCTGAACTTCCCCGGCTTCATCTCGCCCTATCTGAGCTCTTTCTCCGCCAACGCCACCATGCGCTACGAGGCCGATCTCTGGGGACGCGTCGCCCGCGACAAGGAAGCCGCCGTCGCCTCGTTGCTGGCCGGCGAGAACGACCGCCGGGCCCTGGCCCGGAGCATCGTGGCCGAGGTGGTCCGCGCCCGACTCGAGATCCTCGAGCTGGAAGGTCAGCTCGCCCTGACCCGGGCCACCATCGAGAACTACGACCTCAACCTCCAGGTGGTGCAGGACCGCTATCGGCAAGGTCTTGTTCCGGCCCTGGACGTCGATCTGGCCACCCAGAACCTGGCGGCCGCCCGGGCTTCCGAATCCCCCCTGCGGCAGCAGCTGGGCGCCGCCCGCCGGCGACTGGAAATCCTGTGCGGATCCTACCCCGGCGGCCGGGAACCGGTCCCGGCTGAAAGTTCCCCGGCGGCCGCTGCGGACAACCTGCCCGCCGTCCCCGGCGGCTTGCCCGCCGAACTCCTGCAGAGGCGGCCGGACCTGCAGGCGGCCGAGTTGCGGCTCCATTCCGCCGTGGCCCGGATCGGCCAGGCCAAGGCCGCCCTCTACCCGCGGATTTCCCTGACCGCCAACACGGGATTCTCGTCACGGGAACTCGCTGACCTGGGCAAGGCCGGCACCGATGTATGGTCCCTGGTGGGCAACCTGGTCATGCCCCTGATCAACAGGGGAGCGACCCAGGCCCAGATCAAGGCCGCCGAGGCCCGCGCCGCCCAGGCCGCCGCCACCTACCGCAAGACGGTGCTGGAGGCCTTCGCCGAGGTGGAGAACGCCCTGGACCGGGACTACTACCTGGCCCGGCAACAGGAGGCCCTGATCAGGAGCACGACCGCCGCGACGGCCGCCTCCCGCCAGGCCCAGGATCGTTACCGGCGCGGCCTGGACAATATCCTGGTGATGCTGGAAAGCCAGCGCCGGGCCTACTCCGCCGAGAGCCAACTGCTGACCGTGCGTCGCCAGCGCCAGAGCGCCCGTGTGGACCTCATCCTCGCCCTGGGCGGTCCCTGGAACCTATCGGACCCGGACAACCGATCCGGTCATTCCCCTCAGCAACAAGTCCACCAAGGAGTATCGCCGTGAAGCGGTCCCGCCTGTTTCGGATCGGCTTGCCGGCAGGAATCATCCTGTTGGCCGTGGTCGTCGGTTTCATCATGATCAAGACCAGGCCCGTGGCGGACAAGACCCGTCCCCCGCGCTCCCGTCCCCTGGTCAACACCCTGACCGTGCAGGCCGGGGAGGCTCCCATGTTGATCAACGGTTTCGGCACCGTCGAGGCCAAGCGCCGCATCGAGGTCGTCCCCCAGGTCAGCGGGCGGATCATCCGGAAATCCCCCCGCTTCGAGGCGGGCGAATACGTGGCCGCCGGAGACACCCTGGTCATGATCGAACAGACCGACTACCTCCAGGCCCGCGCCCAGGCCCGGGCCAACCTGGCCCAGGCCCGCACCAGCCTGGCCACGGCCGAACAGGACGCCCAGGTGGCGCGCCGGGAGTGGGAACGGCTGAGGTCGAGTGAAGACGGCGCGGGGCTTCACGGCGAACCTTCGCCGCTGGTCCTGCGCGAACCCCAGGTGGCCCAGGCCCGCGCCGCGGTGGAAGCAGCTGAGGCGGCCGTGGCCCTGGCCGAGACGAACCTGGCCCGTTGCACCCTGACCTCCCCCTTCACCGGTCGCATCGAGAGTTCCACCGCCGACGCCGGCCAGTACGTGCGCTCGGGCGCTTCCCTCGGCGCCCTCTACGCCATCGACATGGCCGAGATCACCGTTCCGGTCCCGGCCGAGGACATGGCCTGGATCAGGGCCGGGGAATCCGGACCCGATGACACCTACCCCGGCGACGACGTGACCGTCCGGGCGGATTTCGCCGGCCGGACCTTTTCCTGGCCGGGCCGAGCGGCCCGCCTCGGCGGCGCGGTGGACCGCGCCACGCGCCAGGTCCCGGTAGTCGTGGAGGTGCCGGACCCCTTCATGGCCCACGATCATCTTCCCGCCCTGCTGCCGGGCATGTTCGTCACCGCGGTGTTCACCGGCACGCCGCCGCCGGGCGCGGTCGTCATCCCCCGGGCCGCCCTGCATCCGGGTGACAAGGTCTGGGTCATCACGCCCGAGCAGACCCTGTCCATCCGCCCTGTGAAGGTGGCGCGGGCGGGCGTCGAGGAGGCTCTCATCGCCTCGGGCCTGTCTCCTGGAGAGATGATCTGCATCAGCAACCTGCAGGTCGTCACCGAGGGCATGCCCGTGCGGGTCGCCGGGGCGAAGACAGCAGTCGCCGCGGAAACCGATTCCACCGCGGCACCCCGGAAGGGAGCCGGTCGATGAACGGCCTGATCCGCTGGTTCTCCGGCAACCACGTGGCCGCCAACCTCCTGATGGTCACGATCCTGGTCTCCGGGCTGATGAGTGCGCGCTCCATCAAGCAGGAGGTCTTTCCCGAGCTCGACATGGACATGATCACCGTCTCGGTGCCCTACCTCGGCGGCACGCCCGCCGACGTCGAGGAGGGGGTCTGCCTGATCGTCGAAGACAAGCTGCAGGGCATCGAGGGCATCAAGAAGATCACCTCCACCGCCAGCGAGGGCGTGGGCACCATCATGCTGGAGCTGCAGCGGGGCACCGACAAGCGCAAGGCCCTGGACGACGTCAAGGCCGCCGTGGATCGCATCATCACCTTCCCCGAGGAGACCGAGAAACCCATCATCTCCCTGGTGGAGCGCAAGCATCAGGTCATCGACATCTACCTGTACGGCAACACCGACGAACGCACCCTGAAACTGCTGGCCGACCGCGTGCGGGACGACCTACTGGCCTCGGACACCATTTCCTATGCCGTGACCAACGGCACCCGGCCCTTCGAGATCTCCATCGAGGTCAGCGAGAAGAACCTGCGCCGGTACGGTCTGACCCTCGAGCAGGTGACCAGGGCGGTCCAGGCGGGCAGCCTCGACCTGCCCGGCGGCAGCGTGAAGACGGAGGCGGGGGAAATCCTCGTGCGTACCCAGGGCCGGCGCTACACCGGCAAGGAATTCGGGCACATCATCGTCGTTTCCGCGCCCGACGGCACCGAAATCCCCCTTTCGCGGCTCGCGGACATCAAGGACGGCTTCGAGGACGTGGACGTCGCCACCTTCCTGGACGGCCGCCCTGCCGCCATGGTCTCGGTCTTCCGCACCGGGGACCAGGGCGTGCTGGAAGTGACCAGGAAGGTGAAGTCCTACATCGAGAAGATTTCCGGCGAACTGCCGCCGGGCATCGACATCACCACCTGGCACGATCGTTCGGCCGTCTACAAGAGCCGCATGGACCTGCTGCTGAAGAACGGCGCCATGGGCCTGGTCCTGGTCTTCCTGGTCCTGGCCCTGACCCTGGAGTTCCGCCTGGCCCTGTGGGTCAGCTCGGGCATCCTGGTCGCCTTCCTGGGCGCCCTGTGGGTGATCCCCTGGTTCGGGGTCTCCCTCAACATGATCTCCATGTTCGCATTCATCGTCTCCCTGGGGCTGGTGGTGGACGATGCCATCGTCATCGGCGAGAACGTCTATTCCCACCGCCAGCAGGGTTACGGGGCCCAGAAGGCCTCGACCCTGGGCACCATGGAAGTGGCCGGGCCCGTCGTCTTCGCCGTCATGACCACCGTGGCCGCCTTCCTGCCCCTGGCCTTCATCGAGGGGATGATGGGCAAGTTCATGTACAACATCCCGGTGGTGGTCATCGCCATCCTGGCCTTCTCGCTCATCGAGTCCCTGTTGATCCTGCCGGCCCACCTGGCCACCATCAGGGTACGCCAAGTTTCAGCAGGCGTGCCTGCCGCCGATCCCCGACCCCGGTGGTACGCCCGCCTCAAGGACGGCCTCGAGGGCAACATGCAGGGGTTCCTGGACCGCGCCTACAGACCCGCCCTGGAGTTCGCCCTGCACAACCGGGCCCTGATCGTGGCCATAGCCGTGGCCACCCTGGTGACCACCCTCAGCTGGTTCGCCGGCGGCCACCTGAAATTCGTCTTCATACCGCCGGTGGACGCGGACAACCTGGTGGCCGACCTCACCCTGCCCCAGGGTACGACCGTGGCCGAGGCCCGGACCGCGGCCGAGCAGTTGGAACGTTCCCTGGAGGAGATGCTGGCCGAGTTCTCCCGCAACCGGCCCGAAGACGCCCCCCCGCTGATGAACCACGTCTCGACGAGCATCGGCTCCCAGCCCCTGGCCAACGAAAGCAGCAACGGGAATACACCCGGAGGTGCCCATCTGGTGGAGGTCAACGCCGAACTCCTGCCCGCGGAGATCCGCAACCTGCCCAGCCACGAAATGGCCGACCGCTGGCGCGAGTTGTGCGGCCCGATTCCCGGGGCGGTGGCCCTGACCTTCAGCGCCGACCTGTTTCACGGGGGCAAGCCGATCTTCGTCCAGCTGAGTTCCCCCGATAGCGACCTGCTGGTGGCCGCCGGGCGTATCCTCAAGCGGAAGCTGGCCGTCTATCCGGGCGTGACCGACATCTCCGACAGCTTCCGTCAGGGCAAGGTGGAGATGAAACTGCGGCTGAAACCCGGCGCCCGGACCCTGGGTCTGACCCTGGCCGACCTGGCCCGCCAGGTGCGCGCCGGATTCTACGGCGACGAGGCCATGCGCATCCAGCGCGGTCGGGACGAGGTCAAGGTCATGGTCCGCTACCCGGCGGACGAAAGGCGCTCCCTGGGAGATATCGAGGCCATGCGCATCCGCACCCCCGCGGGCGCCGCCGTGCCCTTCAACCAGGTGGCCGAGGTCACCATGGGCCGGGGATATGCCACCATCCAGCGCTCGAACCGGCAGCGCGTGGTCAACGTCACCGCGGATGTAAACCAGGCCCTGGCCAACGCCGACGAGATCAACCAGGATCTGCGGCGGGAAATCCTGCCCGAACTGCTGGCCTCCTTTCCGGGACTCAGCTACAGCATGGAAGGCCAGGCCAAGGAGCAGCAGGATTCCCTGGCCAGCCTGCGCAGCGGCTTCATGATGGCCTTGCTGATGATCTTCGCCCTGCTGGCGGTCCTGTTCCGCTCCTACATGCAGCCTATGATCATCATGACAGCCATTCCCTTCGGCATCGTCGGCGCCATCTGGGGCCACCTGCTGATGGGCATGGACCTGACCATGGTCAGCCTCTTCGGCCTGGTGGCCCTGACCGGAGTGGTGGTCAACGACTCGCTGATCATGATCGACTTCATCAACCGGTCCTACCGGGCGGGCACTCCCCTGCGGAAGGCGGTAATAGGGGCCGGCATGCGCCGGTTCCGTCCCATCATGCTGACCTCCGTCACCACCTTCGCCGGCCTGACGCCGTTGCTGCTGGAAAAGAGCCTGCAGGCCAAGTTCCTCATTCCCATGGCCACCAGTCTGGGCTTCGGCGTCATGTTCTCCACCGCCATCACCCTGGTCCTGGTCCCGGTCAGCTTCACCCTGCTTGTGGACTTCAAGCACCTGTTCGGACTGGAAAAGGACTACACCCTGGAACCGGACGACGACCAGGCCATGCCGTGACGGGGGCGAAAATATGGTCCCGGCCGGGGTTGCTTTTTCGTAAAAATGCGTTTGATTAGGGCGATAAGATAAACGTACCTGTTTGGTGGAATTTGCCTCCGGCAAGCTCCGTAGCGGGAAACCAGGGGACGCTCCGTGTCCCCGCCATGACAACACGAGGACGGTTAGCGTGAATGCAGCGGAATTGATCAGCGTATCGGCCACGGCCGGCGAGGCCTTCGGCGGATTCGACTGGAACGAACACCAGGGCAAGGGTGTCCGCCTTTTCGTACAGGGCTTCGGCTGAGGCGGGCCGAGCATCGGCATGGCTCTGGATGAGCCAAAGGATGACGACCATGTCGTCGAAAACAACGGCATCAAGTTCCTGGTGGACAAGCAGACCGCTGACATCCTGAGTCAGAGCGGCGGTTTGACCATCGACTACGTCAACGAGGCCTACCGCAAGGGTTACATGCTGACCCTGGGCAGCGCCGCCGACTGCGGCAGCGGAGGTTGCAGCGGCTGCGGTTGATCATCGCACGGGAACATGGCCGGAATGAAGCGAACGAGCCGCCCCGAGGGCGGCTCGTTCCGTAGCAGGACCCGGGCGTCAGAAACCGTCGTCCTCCAGATCCAGATCCAGGTCGTCGAGGTCGTCCAGATCCTCCAGGTCCACATCGACTTCGAGGGTCAGGTCATCCAGGTCTTCGATCCCCTCGGCGGCCAGCTCTTCCGGGACCGGCTCCCCCACGTTGAGCAGCAGTTCCTCGTATTCCTCGCAGCACTCGTCACTGCAGAAATACTTCTTGTGGAAAAGGATCCCCTCGCCTTCGATCTCCTTGCCGCACCGCGTGCAAACCCTGAAATCCATGATGTGTGCCCCCTGCTCCGCCGATGTATCGGCGAACCATGACGTGGACTCTGTTTGCCGTCAACGAAACGCCAGGATGTAGGCCACCCAGGCGGGAGCCAGATCGCCCTTGGTGCTGGGACGAAAGACGCCGCTGGGCTCTCCGTCCTTGTCGGTTCCCTCCCAGTACACGACCGTCTTGCGAAAACCGCTCTCGCGTAAAATCTCGCACGTTTCGGGAAGGGTCCACAAGCGCCAATCGTATCTGAATGCCTTTTTCAGCTCGCTCCCGTCGGGAAACCCGAAATGGATCATGCAGCGGATTCCGCCGGTGACGGGATTGAAGTCGTCCTGGTCCCACAGGTAGGAGAAACCCTCCAGTTCCCGCTCCTCGATCTGGGGCACCTGGGCCTCGGGACCCCCGAAGCAGTCCAGCAACAGCATGCCCCGGTCTGCCAGGCCGGCGCAGGCCCCCTGGAAGTAGGCCTTGAGCTCGGCCCTGGTCTTGAAACCCCACCAGCTGAAGTTGGTGGCGGCGGTCACGTCGGCCGCAGGACCCGGCACGTTGCGCACATCGTCCTCGACGAGGGTCACGGCGTCGGCGCGCCCCCCCAGCGGCGCCAGGTTGTGCCGGCGCCCCCAGTCTAGGGTCGGCCCGTCCAGGTCCACGCCCAGGGCGGTATTGCCCCGGCGCCGCGCCACCCAGGCCGCGCTCAGCAGGGCCGTGCCGCAGAAATCCTCGCGGAAGATGCGGGGCCGCACGCCGTATTCCCGGCGGAAGACGCGCTCGATGAACCCCACCTCGAAGTCCACGTTCTGCACCGACTGCTCGTACAGCCAGTGGCGGTCGGCGTTGCGGGCCGTCAGCAGGCCCTTGGCCGCCAGCTCGGCCTGCTGCTGTTTCAGATCTCCCGCCGGTAGTGTTGCCTTGTTCATTTCGGTGCACACCTCTTTGGAGCCGGTGAAAGGTCAGCGCAGGGGTTTGTGATCCTGCGCGAAATACTCTTTGGTCATGTTCCTGACCTTGGGCGCCAGGAAGATCAGGGCGATCAGGTTGGGCAGGGCCATCAGGCCCAGGGCGCTGTCGCCCAGGTTCCAGACCACTTCGAGCGAGAATATAGCCCCCAGGAAGTTCATGAGCACGAAAACGATCTTGTAGAAGAAGACGTAGCGGGGCCCGAACAGGTAGACCACGGCCCGGTCGCCGTAGTAGCTCCAGCTGATGGCGGTGGAGATCCCGAACAGGACCACCCCCAGGGTGATGATGAAGTGCCCCCAGTTGCCGAAGCGCGACAGGCCCTTCTGGAAGGCCCAGGCCGTCAACGGCGAGCCGTTCTGGGCCATCAACCCCTCCAGCTTCATGCCGGGCAGGCCGTCGGTCACCAGACGGCCGTCCCTGGCGCTCAGCTCGCCTTCGAACGAGGCGCCGTCGTCCAGCATCAGGCGGGCTTCCTCCACCACCGCGTGGTTGCGCACCATCAGCACGCCCCCCGGAACCCCTGCCCGACATTCGAAGGTGCCGTCGAAGAGGTCCTCGTCCCTGACCTTGCCGTCGCTCACGACCCCGGCGTCGTCCCGGATGACCGTGATGGCGGACTGGGCGTTGACGGGCACCTCGTCGGCCAGCTTGTCGTGCCAGACCCCGGTGGACAGGATCACCAGGCCGGTGATGCTGCAGATGATCAGGGTGTCGATCAGGGGACCCATCATGGCCACCACGCCCTCGCGCACCGGTTCGTCCGTCTTGGCCGCGGCGTGGGCGATGGGAGCGGAACCCTGACCGGACTCGTTAGAGAACAGGCCGCGCTTGACGCCCCAGGTCAGCATGAAGATGAAGGATCCGCCGGCGAAGCCGCCCAGCTGGGCCGTCGGCCTGAACGCCGAGTTGAAGATGTCAGCCAGCACGCCGGGCAGGGCGGGAATGTTCAGCACCAGCACCAGCAGACCCCCGGACACGTACAGGACGGCCATGTACGGCACCAGCCGACTTGTCACCGAACCGATGCGCTTGATGCCGCCGAGGATCACCGCCGCCACCAGCGAGGCCGAGACCAGACCCGTGATCCAGGTGGGCACACCCAGGTCCGCCCGTATCTGATCGGCCACCGTGAAGGCCTGGATGCTGTTGCCCGAGCCGAAGCTTGAGGTCACCGCGCACACGGCGAACACCACCGCCAGGGGTTTCCAGGACCGGCCCAGACCCTTCTCGATGTAGTACATGGGACCGCCGGAGGCGCTGCCGTCCGGCAGGATCTCCCGGTACCTGATGGCCAGAGTGCATTCGGCGTACTTAAGGGCCATGCCGAAGATGGCCGTGACCCACATCCAGAACAGGGCGCCCGGCCCGCCGTAATGCAGGGCCGTGGCTACGCCGGCGATGTTGCCGATGCCCACGGTGGCCGAAAGCGCCGTGGTCAGGGCCTGGAAGTGCGACAGGTCGCCGTCGTGGCTGGGATCATCGTAGCGGCCCCGGATCACGTCCAGGCTGTGCTTCAGCTTGCGGAGCTGGATGAAGCGCAGGACCGCGGTCATCACCAGGCCGGTCACCAGCAGGGAGGCCACCATCAGGGGAAACACGGCCGGCCAGCCCCAGACGGTTCCGGACAGGCCGGCGGCGAATTCATTGAGCAGATGCATGAGAACCTTTCCAGCAGCGCGGACACCGGTGCGGTCGATGGGGAATCACCGCAACGAATACACGATTCAGCGGGCTGAAATCAACCCATGAGTTCACCCATGAGTTCACCCATGAATTCAAGAACGCCGGATCATGTCCCGCACGACCTGGATGTCGGCCGCCTTGATGACGCCCAGCAAGGCGAGGGATCCCGTGTAGAACAGCAGCGCCGTCGCCGACACCGCCATGAAGGGCCCCCAGCCGCTTTCCAGGGGCAGGGAGCGCCAGCTGACCCCCCACCCCGGGCGCAGGAGGCTCCAGACCAGCACCGTGGCCCCCCAGGACAGCAGGGTGCCCAGCACCGGACCGCCCAGGGCCAGGCGGCACGGGGGGCGGAACCGGGCCCGGCTCAGGTAGCGCATGTGCAGCAGGAAGCTGACGGACATGCTGATGATGGTGGCCGTCGCCGCCCCGAAGTACCCGTAGCGGGGAATCCAGAGGGCGTTGAGGGTCACATTGACCAGCATGGAGAACAACCCGATGAAGATGAAGGCCCGCTCCCGGTCGGCGGTGATCAGCAGGCGGTTGAAGATGATGTTGGCCGCCTGCAGGGGTAGACCCCAGATCACGATCATCAGGACGGTGGCCGAGTCGGCGAACGCCGCACTGGCATCGAACCAGCGGATGATGGGCCCGGCCGTGAAAGTCAGGAACAGGGTGAAGGGCAGCATGATGGTGATCATCAGGCGCAGGGAACGTTCCCCCAACCGGATGGCGTCCTCGGAGGTCCGCATGCCATAGCGGGCCATGGCCGGAAAGAGCGCCGTGCCGAAGATGTTGGGCAGGATGATCATCATGTCCAGCGCCCGCCGCCCCAGCACGTAGATGCCCGCCGAGGAATTCCCCGCCATCTGCTTGAGCATCACCGTATCGACCTTGGTGTAGATGATGCCGAAGGTGGTGGCCAAAAAGAGGGGAAAGCCGAGCTTCATCATCCAGCGCATGTCCGGCGCCTTCACCCCTTCGGGGCCGCGCAGCCGCCATGGTCCGGTCCGCCAGAACATCAGCGGCGCCATGACCGCCAGCCGCACCAGCCGACTGATCAGGTTGGCCCAGATCACACCCATCAGGCCGTGACCGGCTTCCAGCCAGATCCAGCCGAGCACGAAGTACACCACCGCCGAGACGATCTGCCCCAGGGACTGGTACTGCACCTTCTCGTGGGCCTGCAACACGGCGTCGCAGGCCATGCTTGTGCCCTCTATGAAGATGGCCAGCCCCATGATCAGGGTGGCCCGCCGCGCCAGGTCCCCGAAGGCCGACACGTCCACGTAGAACAGCAGGAACAGGTAACAGGCCGCCGCGATGAGCCAGCGGACACGCAGGGTGTTCCAGAACAGGGGCAGTGTCATGCCGCGGGCGCGCGTGATCTCCCGGGTCAAAAGCGTTCCCAGGCCGAAGTTGGTGATCACCTGCAGGATGGCCGAGATGTCGATGGCCGCGCCCCAGATCCCCATGCCCCCGGTGCCCAGGATCGGGGTCATCTTGCGGATCAGGAACACGCCCAGGGCACGGCCCGTGAGCAGACCCAGCGTCAGCAGCATGGTGTTCTTGGCCACGCTGCGGGGAGCATTGTTCAAGGGTCGGCTCGTCATCAGAAAAATCCCCTGGTCGTGGCGGTCATCACCGGACCGCCGCCGTCATCCAGATTCCACACCAGGTCGATGCGGCCCGTGGCCGCGTTGGCCGAGCGCGTGGGTCCGAAACGCAGGCCGAAACCGGCTTCCCGGCGGGCGTCGTCCGGCCCCCGGTCCTCGTCATGCCACCAGGCCGCGCCCGCGGCGAAGAAGGCGCCCACGCCGTAGCGGAACATGCCCAGCATCTCCCCCGGCAGGACCTTGCCTTCCTCCAGGGTCAGACGTGCCAGCCGATCCCCGGCCATGCCGTCGAATTCCAGGGAGCGCAGTCCCCGATCCAGACCCAGGGTCAGGGCCATGGTGCCCTCGAGGGAGTCGCCGTGACCGTACTCGGCGAACACCCTGGTCAGCCAGGGGGTCTCCGGGGCCCCCATGTGCCCCATCCAACCGGCCGTCACCGTGTAGAGGTGGTAACCCGCCACCTCATCGCCCCACACCGCCTGGCCCTCGCCCCGCAGGAGGATCAGGCCGGGACCGGAGATCACCCACTGTTCCCAGGTCCCCTCGGCCCGCCAGCGGCCGACGCCGGCTGCGGTCGTGGTGCCCAGGGCGCCCGGCTCCGGTCCCACCTTCACATCCACCACCGGGGCCAGGTTGAGATCCTCGATGGTCCCATACTGCATGATGAAACGGTTCTTGGTCCAGCCCCGTCCACGGGTCTGCAGCCGGAAATACGGCCAGACCGTGACCCCCCGGTCCCGCCACAGCGGCTGGCCCACGTCATCCAGCCATCCCAGATCAACCAGGCGGCCGTCCGAGAGGACCCGTTCCCCGTTGCCCAGGCGGTAGCCCACGTCCATCCAGCGTATCCCCAGCCCCGGCCGCCAGATCCGGCCCCGCTCCTTGCCGTGGGCCCGCAGCAGGACACTGACTTCGGCACCCTGTTCCTGCCGCGGGAAAAGGGCGTGCAGGTTGGTCAGGCGCCTGGGATCGACGCCCGCGGGACCGGCGTTGCTCAGGTAGTAGCGCTGATCGAAGGATCGATCCCAGTACCTGGTCTCCAGGCTCCAGCGGTCGCCCTCGCTCCAGAACGGCCGGTTGAGAAAGACTGCGCGCGCATAGCCGTCGGCGCGCTCGCTGTCGTCCATGCCGAACCACAGGGCGGTACCGAGAAACCTCCGCTGGCGATACCACAGGTTCCAGAAGTTGCTGTTCTCGTCGCCGCCGATGCCCGTCCCCATGGTCACCCCGTAACCCAGGAAGTTGTTGTCCGAAAGCTGGACGTTCCACCGGGTATCCCCGTCCGAAGCCTGGGTGTAGGCGAAATCCGTCTTGAGGGTCCACGATTCCCGGGTGTCCACCAGGATGGGCACCCGCCCGTCGGCCAGGGTGTCGACGGGTGTCACGGTGATGTCGTTGAGAAAACCCAGTGTGCGCAGGTTGCGCTCGGTCTCCTCCAGCAGGGCCGGGCGCAGGGGCTCGCCGGTATGGAACAGCAGTTCCCTGCGGATGACGCTCTTGCGGGTGGTGAAGTGGATCCGGTTCATGAACCGCCGCAAGGTGCCCACCAACGGCGTTTCGGATCGTTCCTCCTCCTCCGAAAAGATCCTTCTACGGACCAGTTGGATATCCCCCACGGTCAGGGAATCACCTCCGGCGGATGCATGCCGGCAAACAGGGGTATCACCGGTGCCGGCAAACGACTTTCCCGGGATCAGGGCCAGCAACACCAGCCATGGCAGAACCCACCGGACGGATTGTCTGGCAGTCATGTCAATTTGACATGTTTTTCCTGTCATGGTGGGTCCGAATTCGTTGACGAGATGTCTCCCGAGGAGGGGCCTGAAAACGTTTATCTCCTTGTGATAAAATAGGTTGAAAAATTTTTCCATGAAGGCAACCTGTTTGGGCACGCCCATTGTTATAGGAAGGGTGAGTTCATCAGATGTGGCCGGCGAGCCGAAACCCTGAATGTGAACGCCGGCAACACAATTAACATACAAACCCGAGGAGGACCAGAAATGAATACCCTGTTGCCCGTGACCCGGATGCTGAACGCGGCCCTGACCGGAGAACTGGATCCCTGGCTGGAGAGCGACGGCGACACCCAGTGGACCCCGCGCGCGGACATTCTCGAAGGCGAGAAGGACTACATGATCATCATGGATCTGCCCGGGGTGAGTTCCGACGAGCTGGAGCTGAACCTGGACAAGCAGACCCTGTGGGTGACCACCAAGACCGAGAACGACGTGCCCGAGGGCTACAAGACCCTGCGGCGGGAGCGTCCCAGCCGCGCCACCTTCAGCCGCTCGTTCAAGCTGGGCACCAGCATCGACGAGGACAAGGTCAAGGCCAAGCTGGACAAGGGCGTGCTGCAGATCATCCTGCCCAAGAGCGAGCAGAGCCTGCCGCGCCGCATCGACGTGGTCCAGGAAGGCTGAGGCTGATCCGGACGCCGGAGCCCGCAGCTCCGGAGGTTCCGCTCAGCAGGGCCGGGTAACCCCCGGCCCTTTTTTTCGGTGTGGACGCCCCGGATGATTGTGGACATAATCCCGCCATGAAAATCCTGAACTACCTGCGGGGGACCATGCCCCGACCCGGTCTGGCCCTCAGCGATGCGGTGGGCCTCGATCTGCTCGCCTGCCAGCCTTCGTTGTCCGACAACTGGCTCGTCATGCTGCCGGACCTGTCCACGGTCCGTGCCATCCACGACGACCACGTGCAGCAGGCGGCCGAGCTCGAAGCCAGCTGGGCGGCCGGGGAAAAGCCCACCCTGCCCTACTTCGATCTGCGCCAGGCCCGCCTGCTGACCCCCATCATCCTGCCGTCGAAGATCATCGCCGTCGGCCTGAACTACCGTGACCATGCGGCCGAGCAGAACAAGCCCCTGCCGCCGCGACCATTGCTCTTCGCCAAGGCCCCGTCCTGCCTGCAGGCACCCGGCCTGCCCATCGAGCTGCCCGAGGATCTGACCCGCGTGGACGCCGAGGCCGAGCTGGCCGTGGTCATCGGCAAGCCCGGTCGTTCCATCACCAGGCAGCAGGCCCCCGAGCACATCGCCGGCTTCACCTGCATGAACGATGTTTCGGACCGGGAAGCCCAATACACCGACAAGCAGTTCTTCCGGAGCAAGAGCATCGACACCGGCGGACCGTGCGGTCCCTGGCTGGTCACCCCCGACGAGCTGCCGCCCCTGGCTTCAGGACTGGCCATCACCTGCCGCTGGAACGACAGGCTGATGCAGAGCAGCAACACCGAACAGCTCATCTTCCCTGTGGACGAGCTGATCGCCTACATCAGCCGCAACATGACCCTCCTGCCTGGAGACATCATCACCACCGGCACACCCGGCGGGGTCGGCGTGTTCCGCGAGCCGCCCGTCTTTCTCAAGCCCGGCGACACGGTCACCGTCTCCATCGAGGGCCTCGGAAGCCTGAGCAACCCGGTCAGGCGCCGACCCGGTTAACGCCCCTGCCGGGGGTCTTGCAGATTCGCCACTCACCATCCTTCGACCTTGCGGATTGCCATCCGGGTTCGTTTGCCCGTCCGCGCATTTACCCGGCTCAGCACTGGTTTCCCTCCTTCCAGATCCTTGGATCTTATTCTGTATCTTCCCGTTACGAGACCATCCCCCATCGACCTCCTGATTCCCCATGAAGGAGGAATGTTCCTTGCGATTCCCCGGGACGGAATCGGGCCAGGCGGGCACCGCGCAACCCGACCCCTGAAAACTCAGCGACTGACTAGCAGCAACAACCGGAGATCGACATCATGCCCAGTGCCGCCAGTGTCAGCTTTCCTGAAATGACATCCCTGATGGAGAAAATTCCCGACTACCGCCAGTACCGGACCACGGCCGAAGCCGCCGCCAAGGAACGGGAATTCCGGCACGCCCTGGGCATGCTGCTCAAGGAATGCGGGGAGTACCTCCTGAACGTGGCCGAGAAGAAGTCACAGCTCATGAGCACGGAGATGCAGAGCATGATCGACACCCTGATCGACCGCATCGGGGTGATCTTCCGCCGGCTCGACCGGGAAGGCCTGGTGTGCATCGTGGGCGACCACGACACCACCATCGGCGAGCTCGAGGAACTGGACGTGCGCCTGATGCTGCTGGTGGAGGAGGCCATGGAACTGGTGCACAGCCTGGAGACCGGCGTGCCGGCCGCCAGCTGGTTCAAGTCCGAGGCCGCCATCCTGTCCCGGGACCTGGTCGCCTTCAGCGAAGTGACCGAGGAACGGAACTACCTGCTCGGGCTGGGCTGGGAATCCGAGTTCAAGCCCCGTTAGACCGGCCACCGGGCCGCCAGGAGGAATCATGCAGGAATCCGCCGCCGCTAAAATCCCCGTCGATGCGTGCTCTCCCACGGTGCATGAAACCCTGCCGCCGGCCGTCGAGTGGACCATGGACCCCGGGCAGGGCCCCTTGCAGGGCCCCCTCGATCTGGGCTTCTTCACCGAACGGACCCTCTGCCTGGACCTGTCCGTTACCCAGGTGGCCCTCCTGCTGACCAGGGAGGGCCGCCTGTCCCGGCTCTTCCTGGAGGGCCACCACAACCTGCCGGTGGGAACCGGCTGCGGCCTCCTTTCCCCTGACCAGAAGTTGATCTTCCTGGATCTGGGCCAGCGGTTCCGTTTCAGCTGGTCCCGGTCCGACCACCTGGTCTGGGGCGAGGGGGCCGGTCGTTTCCTGCTGGGGGAAGCCGCCGTGGCCGTCAAGGCGCCACGAACCTTCTTCTCCACCTTCCTGGCGGGCAACGATTGCCTCGATCCGGCCTTCGTGACCCGTCTGATGGCCCAGGTCGTCCGTTCGGCCCTGGGCGAGGTCCTCGACCAGGTCCTGCCCAACACCCGGGACATGGAGTTCCAGGATCTCCAGCACAGGCTCCGACAACTGGACCCCGGCCTCCTGACCCCCCTCCTGGAGCCCTGCGGGCTGGTGTGCGCAGGACTGTCCCTCTACACCCTGTCGGCATCCGGTGAAGGGAAACAGGCAGGGCACCGGACACGGGAGACTGCTGGACAATCAGGACTCATCAGGCATAATTGATCCTGGTCACAGCGAAAAACAACCCCTTCACCCTGGTGTCCCATGATCAACCGCAAGCGTCGCCACGTTCTTGTCTCTCCGTTGTTATGGGCCCTGGTGCTGGCCCTGTGCCCCGTTCTGTGGGGATCGGCCCGAGCCACGGATTTCACCTTTCCCATGCACGACCGCCGCGCCATACCCCTGGGCGAAGTGGAGATTTCCGGCAACACCCATACCGCCGACTCCGTGATCCTGCGCATCCTGGGCTTTCACACCGGTCAGATGATCAGCCGACAGGACGTCGACGAGGCCTGGGACCGCCTGGAGGATTGCGGTTACTTCCGCACGGTCGACGTGAACCTCGACGACTCCGGCGACGACGCCGTCCTCGAAGTGGTGGTGGAAGAGGATCTGCAGACCTTCTACGGCCCGGTCATCAGGTATGACCGCCGCCACAAGTACCTGCTGGGGGCCTACCTCGAGCAGCGCAACTTCCGCGGACATGGGGAGACCCTGCGTCTGGAGGCGGCCGCCCTGTACGCCCAGCAGGCGAATCTGGTCTGGGACCGCCCCTGGTTCCTGGGCCGCACGGGCCTGTCGGCCCGGCTGGAGGCCGGTTTCCGGCAGGGAGATTTCGTCTACCGTCCCACCCGCTTCCGCAGGTGGGATGCCACCGCGAGCCTGCGTCACCAGTGGCGCACCTTCTTCGTTTCGGCGGGGATGACCTACGGGCGGTTCCAGCAGCGGGACGGTTACACCTGGCCCGCACCCTGGCGCGGATCGGTCCCGGCAGCGCCCGACGAGTATCTTCCCGCCGCCACGCAAACCCACTGGGTCTTCACCGGAGCCGTGGGTCTGGACTCGCGCAGCAATCCCCACTATCCGCGGCGGGGCGTGTACCTGGAAGGCCGCCTGCGCAGCTGGACCAGCGACGACTTCGATTCCTACCTGGAATCCACCCTGGACGGACGGCTATTCGTGCCCCTGCCCTGGATGCACCACATCCTGGCTCTCCACGCCTGGGGACGCAGCACCGACGGCCCTGCGCAGCTGGACAACCGCCTGTACTTCGGCGGGCCCGAGACCGTTCGCGGCGAACCCTACGCCCTGCGCGAGGGGGACGAGGGCTACCTGCTCTCGGCCGAGTACAGGATCCCCCTGTTCCTCATGCCCATCTCCCCCCAGGGAGAGCTGGTCGGCGTGGGCATCCACCTGTTCGCCGATGCCGGCGACGCCTGGTACGACGGGGCCGACCCGGGCCATGCCCTGCAGAGCGCCGGCGCCGGACTGCACCTGAACCTCGACACCCTGCAGCTGCGCTTCGAGGCCGCCCGCACCCGCGAGGGGCACTGGGGCTTCGAGTTCATGGACCGCTTCAACTTCTGATCAGTCGTCCGGCAGGAAGGGCGAGGGCCGCCCGGCAAGGAAGGCCTCCCGGGCCCGCCGGAACTCCCCGCTGAGCCGCGAGTCGTGGCGCAGACGAGCGATTTCCGCCAGCAACTCCTTATCCAGCGATTCGGTCTCCTCCAGGATCCTCAGCACCCGGCGCGTGCCCCGCAGGGCCCCCGGCGCCCCGTGCAGCAGGGCATTCATGAGCTGCGTCGCGCAGTCCTCCAGCTCCTGCGGCGCCGTCACCCGGGCGAAGAATCCGCAGCGTTCCAGACGTTCGGCCGCCACGGGCAGCCCCGTCAGCACCATCTCCCGCAGCAGCGGCGAACCCAGGGTCCGAAGCAGCCTGCGCAGCCCCGTGTGGCTGTAGATCAGGCCCAGCCTGACCGGAGTCAGGGCCACGCGCACCCCCTGCGCGGCCACGCGGATGTCCGCGCACGACAGCATCTCCACAGCTCCGCCCCAGGCGTCCCCCTGGACGGCCATCACCACCGGGGCGGGGTAATCCGTCAGGCGCTGCATGACCATTTCAAAAGGCGTGGCCGCCCGCACCAGGGGATCCTCGTGGAAGATCTCCTCGGGAATGTCCCCGATGGGATAGCCGGTGGAGAAGTGGCGGCCGCGCGCCCTGATCAGCAGCAGTGGTGCGTCCGCGGCGGCGAGTTCATCCAGCGCCGCCACCATTTCCTGAAGCAGGGCGACCTGCAGGACGTTGCGGGGAGGGTCGGCCAGGACCAGTTCGGCCCAGCCGTCACGGGTGGTGATTTCCAGGGACATGGCTGCTTCCTTGGCACGTGTTGTAGACATCCGGTATCCTGGGAATTAGCTTGAAGCAACCGATCGCCGCAAGGCGGATCCGGTTTCCCACGGTTCAGCACGCGAAAGGTCCAGGCTTCATGAGCGACGATACCAGAGCCGGCATTCCACCCGCAGGGGACGATCAGGACCGGGAAGGCACGGATTTCATTCGCGCCATCATCAAGGACGACCTGGCCGCCGGCCGCAACGAGGGCCGGGTGCACACTCGCTTCCCGCCCGAGCCCAACGGCTATCTGCACATCGGCCACGCCAAGAGCATCGTCCTGAACTCCGGCATCGCCCGGGAGTTCGGCGGCAAGTTCAACCTGCGCTTCGACGACACCAACCCCGAGAAGGAAGAGATGGAGTACGTCGATTCCATCAAGGAGGACATGCGCTGGCTGGGCGCCGACTGGGAGGACCGCGAGTTCTACGCCTCGGACTACTTCGACCAGCTGTACGAGTGGGCGCAGCACCTGATCCGCGCCGGCAAGGCCTACGTCTGCAGCCTGAACGAGCAGGAGATCCGCGAGTACCGCGGCACCGTCACCGAAGCGGGCCGACCCAGCCCCGACCGCGGCCGGCCCGCCGAGGAATCCCTCGACCTGCTCGAGCGCATGAAGAACGGCGAGTTTCCCGAGGGCGCCTACACCCTGCGTGCGAAGATCGACATGGCCCACGCCAACATGAAGATGCGCGACCCCCTGCTGTACCGCATCCGCCACATCGCCCACCACCGCACCGGCGACAAGTGGCACATCTACCCCATGTACGACTTCGCCCACGGCCAGAGCGACGCCATCGAGGGCATCACCCACTCGATCTGCACCCTGGAGTTCGAGGTCAACCGCCCCCTGTACGAGTGGTTCATCGAGAACCTGCCCGTGCCCCACAAGCCGCGGCAGATCGAGTTCGCCCGGCTGAACCTGACCTACACGGTGATGAGCAAGCGCAAGCTGCTGCAACTCGTCACCGACGGCCATGTCACCGGCTGGGACGACCCGCGCATGCCCACCATCAGCGGCCTGCGGCGCCTGGGCTACACCTCCTCGTCCATCCGCACCTTCTGCGACCGCATCGGCGTGGCCAAGCGCGACTCCACCGTGGATCTGGACCTCTTGAAGTGGGCCATCCGCGAGGAGTTGAACCGCACGGCCCCGCGGGTCATGGCGGTGCTGCGACCCCTGAAGGTGGTCATCACCAACTACCCCGAGGACCGGGTGGAGATGATCGAGTGCGTGAACAACCCGGAGGATCCGGAGGCCGGCACGCGCGAGGTGCCCTTCTGCCGCGAGCTGTGGATCGAACGGGACGATTTCCGCGAGGAGGCCCCCCGCAAGTTCTTCCGGCTGAAGCCTGGCGCCGAGGTCAGGCTCAAGCACGCCTACTTCATCACCTGTGATGATGTGGTGAAGGATCCGGACACCGGCGAGGTCGTCGAGTTGCGCTGCACCTACGACCCTGCAACCCGCGGCGGCGACTCGCCCGACGGCCGCAAGGTCAAGGGCACCCTGCAATGGATCTCGGCACGCCATGCCTTCAAGGCCGAGGTAAGACTGTACGACAACCTGTTCCGCGAGCCGTTTCCCGAGGAAGGCGGTTCCTTCCTGGACAACCTGAATCCCGGCTCCCTGGAAGTGATCCCCGAAGCCATGCTGGAACCCGGGCTGGCCGAAGCCGCACCGGGCTACCGCTGTCAGTTCATGCGGTTGGGCTACTTCTGCGTGGACGGCAAGGATTCCCGTCCCGGAGCCCCGGTCTTCAACCGCACCGTGACCCTCAAGGACACGTGGGCCAAGCTCGAGGCCAAGGGCAAGGCCGGTTGACGACCGACGACCTTGCTGCCACTTTTAGCCGACCGAAAGGAGGTGAGACCATGTCCTTTTCCCAGCGCGTCGCCCTGACACGTTTCGCCAAGAGCGCCGGTTGAGCGGCCAAACTGAGTCCGGGTGACTTGTCCGAAATCCTCGACGCCATCAAGAACACCGCCGGGCCCGACCTGCTGGTCGGTTTCGACACGGCGGACGATGCCGGCGTGTACCGTCTGGACGGCGATCAGGCCGTGGTCTCGACGGCGGATTTCATCACGCCGGTGGTGGACGACCCGTTCACCTTCGGCCGCATCGCCGCCGCCAACTCCCTGAGCGACATCTACGCCATGGGCGCAAGACCCCTGATGGCCCTGAACCTGCTCGGCTATCCCCCCGCGGGTCTGCCCAACTCCCTGCTGGGCGAGATCCTCGCCGGCGGGGCCGAGATCTGCGGCCAGGCCCGTTGCGCCGTGGCCGGCGGCCATACCGTGCGAGACGAGGAGGTCAAGTTCGGCCTGAGCGTCACGGGCATCGTGGCCCCCGACCGCATCCTGCGCAACTGCACGGCCAAGCCGGGCGACAAGCTGGTCCTGACCAAGCCCCTGGGCACCGGCGCCCTGGTCGCCGCCATGAAGAAGGGTGTTCTCGACCAGGACGCCTACGAGGTCCTGATCACCTGCATGACGACCCTCAACGACGTGGGCAGCCGGTTGTTCGACCTGGGCGCCACATCCTGCACCGATGTGACGGGTTTCGGCCTGACGGGCCACGCCCTGGAAATGGCCGAGGGTTCGCAGACCACCTTCACCATCTCCTGCGCCTCCCTGCCCCTGTTGCCGGATGCCGTGGAACTCTGCGGCCAGGGTTTCACCTGCGGCGGCACGGTCTCCAATTCCCGGTTCACCGCGGATAAGATCTTGTACGACAAATCTTTAGACCAAGACATGATCGGCCTGCTCAACGACCCCCAGACCAGCGGAGGCCTGCTCGTCTCGGTGCCTGCGGACAGGGTGGAAACCCTGACCGATCACTTGCGCCGGAGCGGTTCGCTCGCTGCCACGGTGATCGGGGAAGTGTCCATGCGGGCCCCTCAGGCCCCTTATCTCCAATTCATGCCCTGATTTTTCGTTCAACCCCCTCCCATCCCTGTCGATACAGATTTCACGAAGGTGAAACGCCCCCCATTTGAGGAGCAAGCTGTGGCTGAAACCGTTATCAAATCCCTGATGGATCTGCATCCGCGGGAGTTGAAGGGAATCATCAAGGAAATTCCCACTCTTCCGGTGATCTATCAGGAGCTGTTCCAGAAGATGCAGGATCCTGATATCTCGGTGCCACGCATCGCCGAGATCATCACCAAGGACCAGGCCCTGACGGCCAAGATCCTGCACCTGGTCAACTCCGCCTTCTACGGTTACAGCCGGCGCATCGAGACCATCAGCCGCGCCGTGGTCATCCTGGGTTTCCAGGCCGTGCGCAGCGCGGCCCTGGCCATCAGCGTTTTCGACTATTTCAAGGGCGAAGAATCCAACTCCCACATCGACATGGAGATGTTCTGGAAGCACAGCATCGCCGTGGCCAGCATCTGCAAGGTCCTGGCCCCGGCCCTGAACATCCAGCAGGCCGAGGAGGCCTACGTCGTGGGATTGCTGCACGACACGGGCAAGCTCATCGAGAAGCGGTACTTCAGCGAGGATTTCGACGAGGTGTGCTACGCCGCCAACGAGTTGCACCTGTCGTGGTTCGAATGCGAGAAGGCCCTGTTCCAGGTCCATCACGCCATGATCGGCAAGACCGTGTTCCGCCAGTGGGAATTCCCGTCCCACATCGTCGACGCGGTGAACTGCCACCATGTTCCCATCACCTCCCTGAAGGCCCCCCACCTGGCCTCCCTGGTGCACGTGGCCGATTTCCTGTCCTATCAGATGGACCTGGGCGCTCCCGGAGCCTGGGCCCCCAAGGAATGCTCCCCGGAGGCGCTGAAGCTCCTGAACTTCAAGCTCGGCGACTTCGAACTTCACCAGGCCGCCGCCAAGGAGGAAATCGAGCAGTCCATGGAAATCCTCAAGCTCCTGGACTGAGCACGGACTGGACAGCACACGGCAACCGCCTCATAATGGGAAAACCCTTTATTCCCTGGAGCGCGTACGTTGCCCCCTGCAGCCGAAACCAGAATCCTGTTCGTAGGTGACATGCACCTGGGCCGAGCGCCGGGCGGTTTGCCCGGCGGGCTCGACGCCGTCGAACTGGGACCGGCGGCCGCCCTGAAACGCGTGGTCGCCGCGGCGACGACGCATCAGGTTCACGCCGTGGCCTTCGCCGGCGACCTGGTGGAAGGCGCCAACTCCCTGTTCGAGGCCCTCGGCCCCCTGCACGATGCCGTGGACCAGCTGACAAGCCGGGGGATCGAAGTCGTTGCCATCGCCGGCAACCACGACACCGACGCCCTGCCGCGCCTGGCCTCGACCCTTGGCGACCGCTTCCACCTTTTGGGTACGGGCGGAACCTGGGGCTCCCGCCTGATCAGGGGCGAGGCTCCCCTGCCCGTCCGCATCATGGGGTGGTCCTTTCCCCGCCCGCATTACCGGTCCAGCCCCCTGGAAATTCCCCCACCGCCTGCCCTCCCGCAGGAAGTGACCCTGGGACTGCTGCATGCGGATCTGGATGTCGCCCAAAGCGATTACGCACCCGTATCCGGCTCCGCCTTGAAAGCCGTCGGCTACCAGCGCTGGTACCTGGGTCATGTTCATCGCCCCGACCCCGTCACCGACGACGAATCCCCCATGTACCTGGGATCTCTGAGTCCCCTGGACCCGACCGAGACCATGGCCCACGGCCCCGTCCTGGTCACCGTGGACCAGGGATCCGGAATCACGGCCAGAAGGCTGCCCCTGGCCCCTCTGCGCTGGGAGCATCTGGAGATTCCCTGCCCCGATCTGGCGGACCCCAAGCAGGAAATCCTGCCCCTGTTGACCGGATCCATGCTGAAGGTCCGGCAGGACCTTGCGGCGGACCAGCCATCGCTCGCGGCTCTGGGCCTCCGTATCCTTGTCCGGGGCAGGACGAGCCGACCCGGTGCGGTCGCCGCCGCCTGCCGCGCCCTCCAGCCGGAGGACCTGATCACGGATTTCGAAACCACCACCGTGTTCGTCGAAAAGCTCCGTTGCTCCGTATCAGGCACCTACGATCTGCAGCGCATGGCCGAACTCGGCGATCCGGCCGGGCTTCTGGCCCGGCGTATCCTGGCCCTGGAACAGGGAACCGACAAGGCCCTGGCCGAACGGATGCTGGTGCAGGCTGCGGACCTGGTCCAAAAAATCCACCGCCGGCGGGAATATGACCTGCTGCTGGACGAAGGAGAAACTCCCGACCGCGACGAGCTGGGTCGTATCCTGGTGGGCCAGGCCTACCGGATCCTCGACGCCCTGATGGAGAAGGGGGGCGACGGCCATGGATCTCCTTGAATTCAGGGCCGATCGTCTGCCCGGAATTCCCCGGGGATTCGCCTTCGAGGCCCGGCCGGGCGTGAACCTGCTGACCGGCCCCAACGGCAGCGGCAAGAGCTCCATGGCCAGGGCCCTGGCCTACCTTCTGTGGCCCGCGCAGGAACCATCCGAACCGGGACGCGAGGTCCGCGCCCGTTTCCTGGTCCTAGATCGCGAGTTGACGGCGGCAACCACCACCGGCGGGGTCGTCTGGACCCAGGCCGGCAAACCGGTTCCCCCTCCGACCTTGCCTCCTGACCATCTTGCGGCCTGCTATCACGTGGATATCCTGGATGTCTTGCCTCCGTCCATGGCGCAAGGGGATGAGGAACTGGCACGCCTGCTGGCCACCGAACTGGCTGGAGGTCTGGATCCGGCACGATTGAAGGAATCCCTGTTCTCCCTGTCCGGATTGGCTGCGGGCCGCCGGAGGAAGGACCTGGAAAACGCCCGGATCGAGGCGGGCCGTATCCGGAAGTACCAGGAGTCCCTCGCCCAGCGTCAGCTCGAACTCGAGACCCTGAAGCAGCAGCTGGCGAAGGCTGAACGGGCCAACAGGCGGCTGCTCATCCTGGAGGCCGTGGTCACCCATCGGGAAAAGACGGTCAAGCTCGAGGACTGCCGCCTGAAGCTTGCCGCCCTGCCTGCGGGCCTCAGGGATATCAGGGACGAGGAC
>Ga0164318_10000383_pt1 | contig 32691 bp, 29 predicted proteins | sample GuaBasSedimGuay9_FD_113734 | JGI IMG/M metagenome (GOLD analysis project Ga0164318, IMG submission 113734) | Subseafloor sediment microbial communities from Guaymas Basin, Gulf of California, Mexico - Guay9, Core 4571-4, 0-3 cm | ecosystem: Environmental > Aquatic > Marine > Hydrothermal vents...
AAGAGTGGTAGGAGATACAGAGAAAGGAGATTACAACGTTTACACGTTCGAGGATAAAGTTCCGATCAAAATATCCTTGGAAACAAGAGAGAGAAAAGAAAGAGTAGTTCCTCTCCTAGTAGTAATTGTCTTCATACTCATTGCGTTAGCCCTTCTGTTTTCAATGAAGTTCAGGAAATCAACGGGTTAATCGGTGAGGGAAATGTTAGAAGAGGCCCTCGAGAAATTGGCACTATTTCAGGTCAGAAGATATAGGGAAATAGTTCTCGCCTCTATTCTCTTCACCTTGGTGATGGCCCTCTTTGCCTCACAGATAAGGTTTGAACACGACATTTCAGACATGTTACCAGAAGATTTCGAGCCTTTTTTGGTTTGGGAGGATGTTTCATACGAATTGGGCGGTTTTTCCACCAATTTCGTAATTGTTACTTTTCAAAGTGAATACGGAGATGTCAGAGATCCGGAACTCTTGAAATCACTTGAAAGACTTGAGAAGAAGTTAATGGAAGAAGCAGAGATATTCGAAGTGCTCTCGTTCTCGGACTTAGTCAGAGAGATATATGGGGAAATACCAGAGGACAAGGAACTCATAGTGCGTCTCTCAGAAATAGGTGTGAGCCAAGGAATGATAAGTCGGGATTACAGAACTGCTATTTTGGTATTCAAAGGTGATGTCCCGAAAGAGAGAGAAAAGAGAAGAGACTTTGTTCAAAGGGTGAGAAAAGACATAGAGGAAGTGAGTTTCCCCGAGGGAGTCTCTACTTATTTGACGGGGACGGACGTTCAATCTGAAGACGTTCTAGAGAGGCTCTTTAGGGATCTCAAAGTCACTACGTTACTCTCCGTGTTAATCATATCCATTTTACTGGTCGTCTTCTTCCTCTCAACCAGAGGACTAATACCAGTCATATCAGTAATAATGGCTCTAACTTGGACTCTGGGACTGCTATCCCTCATGGGAGGATCTCTAAAGATTCAGACAGCTGCAGTGGGCTCTCTCGTAATAGGTCTTGGGGTAGAATACGGTGTCTTCGTGAACTCGAGATTTAGAGAGGAGCTCCTCAAAGGTAAGAGTAGGGAAGAGGCGTTAGTGAATTCCGTCTCTAAAGTTGGTAGGGGAATACTGGGTTCCTCTAGCACTACCATGGCTGGTTTTCTCGCTTTACTGTCTGGGAAAATGCCTCCTCTTAGAGAATTGGGGATGATAATTTCAGCAGGAATATTTCTCTCCATGTTCTCCGCGATATTCGTCTCACCGGCCTTCACTCTCCTGTGGTCTAGAGATGTTAGAGAGGAGAATATAAGGAAAGTGAAAGTGTTGAGCAAATTTTCAGATTTTTTAGAGAGAATTTCCAGATTTCAGGCCAGAAGACCGTTGCTCTTCATGATAATAGTGTTCCTCTTATGTTCCTATATAGTATCGGGCACGGAGAAGCTCAGAATGGAAACTGGTTGGGGGAAGGTGCTTCCTGACTATGTAGAGTCTCAGAAGGGAATGGAAATTCTCGAAAGCGAATTTCTTGGAACAGAGAGTATACAAGTAGCAGTATACTCGGAAGGAGATGTTAGAAGAATACTAGATTACTTAAAAGTGTTAGAAAATAGAATGCGTGCTATGGATTGGGTAGTGTCTGTGAGAGGCATAGCAGACCTCGTAAAGAGCGAATGGGATTGGGAGACACTCAAACCAGGGAGACTTCTAAGTGAAGACTTTTCCCTGACTGTAATAGATGTGAACTTGGACACTGGTGGTGTGGAAGACAGAGGAATACAACTCGTAAAAGAGATGAGAAGGGAAATAGAGGAGCTAGGTGAACCGCCTGGAGTAGATGTGAAACTCACAGGTAGTCTGGTTTTCATAGAGGAGTTAAGAGAGATCATGGAGAGAGATATGAACAGAGTGAACTCCATAGGAGGAATAGCCATATCTCTCATATGCTTCTTGACCTTCTTCTCAATTAGATACGGATTCCTTCCCCTCATCCCAGTTTCCTTGGGTTTGGCTTTGACTATGGGTACTCTGGGACACTTGGGAATGCCGATAAGTATGATGCTCACCGGAGTGCTCTCCATGATACTCGGGGTAGGAATAGACTTCGGAATACAACTCACCAATAGATTCAGGGAGGAGCTATCCAGAGGGGGTGAAGAAGTCTCGGTTAGGACTCTCAGGGGGGTGTTCAGACCGATGCTCATCTCAACTATAACAATGGTTTCGGGTTTCCTGGCCCTCCTCTCTGCCGAACTAGAATTGATGGACGATTTGGGGATTACTCTAGCTATAGGGGTAAGCTACTGCTTCTTGATATCAGTTCTGCTGTTGCCTCCTCTTCTGCTCATAGTTTCCAAAACCAAGAGGTAAGGCAGAAATGGTAGTGGTGATAACAGGCGTTTCCTCTGGACTAGGAGAACTTCTCTCCAAGGAGTTTTGTTCAAGGGGATGGGAGGTACTAGGCGTCTCTAGAAATTGGGATAAGCTCAGAGAAATGGAAGAAAATGTAGATGGTTTCAGAGGGTTTCATTTCGATTTCAGAGGAGAACCTAGAGAGATAATTAAGAGAGCTCTAGATTTAGGAGGATTGGACGTGCTAGTCAATAACGCTGGATTTGGATTGGCGAAAAGTATTTCAGAGCACACTCCTAGAGAAGCTGAGGAAATACTAAGAGTTAACCTTCTATTCCCAGTGAAACTTACCTTGGAAGCAATTCCCCATTTGAAGAGGGCATTAGTGAACGTTATAAGCGCCGGAGCCCTAATTCCTCTAAGAAATTACCCGATATACGGGGCAGCTAAGTCCGCATTAGGATATTTCTCTCTTCTCCTGAGGAAGGAAATGAAGGGGAAATTCGCTGTGATAAACGTTTATCCTGGTCCAATGAAAACGAAGTTCTTCGAGAGAGCTGGAGGTAGAACTCCGATTTTAGTATTCGATCCAGAGAAACTGGCTAGAGAGATAGTCTCCAATGTAGAGAGAGGTAAGTCAGGAGAAATATTTTATCCGAGGTTTCTCTCATTGGTTAAGTTGATCTCCAAGCTTTGCCCACAGATAAAGGTATAAGGGATGAATGAGAATCCCATTTGCATCCTGCTGAGTAGATGATTGAATTGACCTATATTTTTTATAACGTTCTCCTACATCTCTGGAGGGATTCGATGAGAGAGTTCATACTGGCCACTACTGAGGAAGTTCCCGGATATAGAATAGTCCAGACCTTGGGAATAGTTAGCGGAAATGCTGTGAGAGCTAGAGGAGTTGGTAGAGACATAGCCGCTGGTGTGAGATCTGTATTCGGAGGAGAAATAAAGGAATACTCTGAACTGATGAATCAAGCTAGAGAGAAGGCAATAGAGAGGATGATTTCCAAGGCAAAGGAAATGGGTGCTAACGCCGTAATAGGGGTGAGGTTTACTACCTCAGATGTCATGTCAGGGGTCTCGGAGATACTAGTCTATGGAACGGCAGTGATTCTCGAGGTAGACACTAGGAAGAGATGAGTGGTGCGGCCGCCGGGATTTGAACCCGGGTCACCGGTGTGGCAGACCGGTGTCTTAGACCAGACTGGACTACGGCCGCCCTCTGGTTCTGATGAGGGTTCCCATATATAGCCTTTCTGGAACTCAACGAGCGGACTGGATCTTTCTCCAACGAGTGAGGTAACGAGACCTCGCTAGAAGCAATTAAATTTAACGCTAGGAAATTAAGAAGACGACGTGTATACGATGAACGTATTTTCAGCTTGATCTCTTGAATGTAATGCCTAGAACTGACGTCAAATAGTTCGTGAACTGACGAAAACATGCCTTTCCATTTCATGGAGAAAGAACATGGTGATTCAGAAAATTTATCTAAACTGTTTTTTGTTAAATAGTGGGTTATATATCTCAACTCTTGAAGAATTTTCAAATCAGGAGAAGTGTGAAATTTCCAAGGTGGTGATCAGATGAGGGTTTACGTCTCGAAGGAGTTCTCACACTTAGTAGACAATGAAACAATATATAGATGCCTAGCGAAGTCTCCACACGCTCAATTGGTCTTTGACAGAGTGAATCTCTACTGTGTTGACAGTGAAACAGTAGATTCGCTTTGCCCACCTGAGCTCAGGAAATATATAGATCCAAGGTGTCTCTATGGACTAAAAGAGAAGATAAGAGAACCTCTTCTAAAAATTAGAGGAATGCTTCCTTTTGAAATAGAAGAACCAAGAATGGAAAGTCTTCTGGATGAAATTTGGGGAATGGTATCTGAGTGTGAGAAAACGTGGGGAATAAGTGTCGCTAGGGCGTGTTACATTAACTCGAAAGAAACGTCGAGGAAGTCATTGATCGAAATTGAACCTCCGGCAATACTGTTGCTATAGATAGGGAGATTGAGTCAGCAAAGGAGGTCTGCCAAGAAATCAATATACCTTTCAATAGGGCATTCTTGGATTTGCTAGAAACTTCACTGGTTCACGAGGCCTTCCATACCTTCACAGACCTTAGTGGTAAGAAGTACAGCCGAGAAACTTGGTACAGGTTAATAGAGGAGAGTCTAGCTAACTATTCAGTTTTCCTCTCGTTAAACGAGCATAGTAAGCCGAGTTATCTTGTGGACAATAGAAAGCAACCCCTCGAGTACAGAGCTTGGGAGTATTGGGCAACTCACGCTGCGGGAATGGAGGGATACACCCTAGTCAGTCGTTGCTGGATTTGGAGTACTCTTTGCCCCTGGCCAATTCCCTTCCCGATAATGTATCTACTTCGCCATCCGAAGCTTTGGCTAGAGTGGTGGTACGAAATCTATCGTCTACGGAGGAGAATTCGAAAAGAGGACACTTTTTGGAAAGTAATAGCAGCAGACATAATAGCGTATGCGCTCGGAATTTGAATCTGCGTGAGACAGGGGGCGCTGAATCATTCGCTATCCTTGATCTCTACCACGAATTTGGCGAACAAGTAAAGAGTAAACACACCAAGAGATCCAGAAATCCAAAACGGGATTACTACACCCCTTATATCAAAGGGTAAGATCATTTCCTCTGTCCTAGAGTATATCAGTGCTCCTATTATTGGTCCCAGGATCATCCCAGTGTTGAAGAAGGTTTGCTGTATTCCGAATACTCTCCCTCTTATCTCAGACGGGGATATGTCGGCTTGTAAAGCTCTCATCAGCGGAAAAGACACATTAAATGACATGTGGGTAGCTGACATTAGCAAGAAGAGCTCTTCTGGTGTGCTTATCAGGGGTATTGCGAATATCGAAAGCCTACTGATGACATAACCCAAGACTATTATTCCCTTCCTGCCCATCTTGTCTCCAAGCCAAGCCGCTGGATAAGAGGCAGACATTCCTAAGAGAGCTGATAAGCTCATTATAGCCCCTAAAGTCAAGGGATCCTTTACCACGTATTCTATGGCGTAAACGCTCATTACGGAAGATATTATTCCAACAGCGAATCCATTTATCAGCCCATTTAGAAACATCACGTAGAGTGATACTCTCTGGTCCCTCCTAAGGGACCTTATTCCCATTTTTTCTTCGGTTTCCTCTTCTCTTTCATCTGAGGCCTCATTCCCGCGTATTAAACTCTTCTCCTTGAGAGGGAGTGCCGAAAAAAGAGCTACTAGATTAAATGTAGCTATTAGTAAAAATGGGATCCTAAGGGCCTCTTGGACTTCTTTTACTCCAAAAAGCACAGTTGCCTTATAAGCAAAAGCACCTAGGGATGGTCCTATCATTACTCCAGCGTTCATGGAGCTGACATACAGAGCAAGAGCTCTCCCTCTGAATTCCCTTGGAACGCTCTCTGAGAGTAGTGCCTCTGCCACAGGCCAAACCATAGCTGAGGCAGCACCTTGTAGTGCCCTTATGTAAACTAGATCGGTCCAATTTCTCGCGAAGAAATACAGAAAGCCTGTGAGTATGTATATCATTGATCCTAGGAGTATTAGCCTCTTCCTCCCTATCTCATCGCTCAGCCACCCGAAAGCAGTGGCTAGTGGAGCTCTAACTAACATGAATGCAGAGGTCATTACCCCCATTTCCACGACGGCTTCGCTGGCCTCAACTCTAGAAGCCAACTCAGGTAACTCTCTGAGAACTCCCTTCAGGGAGAGAATGTAATACGGTATCAGTATACTCACGCTCGAGAAACCGGTGTTTATCGTAAAAGAGATTAACAACAAATAAACTAGATTCTTCCTTTCTCTGAGGAAGTTCAGCAGGTCTCTAAGTCTTCCTACCAAACTGAGTCCTCCCTGAGTATTAGCAGTGTGAAGAGTGAGCCGTGACAGGAGCCTAGGATTGGCCTTATGTCTTAAATATTTCCGTACCTAGTTACGAGAGGTGGTCTCTTGGAAAGTGAGGGCACCCTTCTCAAGATAAAAGAGTGGTTCGAGACAGGAGAAGAGGATTCCAAAGACATAGTTAAATCTCCATGGGAAGTGGAAGTATTCAGGGATGAAAACGAGAGAATAACTGGATTAAGGGCAATAAACCCGAAATTTCCAATAAGTTTCGTGGTTAGACCAATGCAAAACTCGATCAGAATATCTGCTACTCTCCCATTCGAAACAGCAACCCTAGGGCTCAGAGAGAGAGTAAAAGCCTACAGGACTGCTTTGATAATAAACGAGAGAATAGAGCTAGTTAAGGTTTCATTGGTAGGAGACGAAGAGGAACTGAACATATGTTGTGACCTGGACATGCGATCATTGGGAGAGGGAGAATTCGACGAGGCATTAAGCACCATATACGCTGCAATAGTCACTCTAGTAGACAGACTCGGATTAGAGGAGGAATTGAAGAGGGAAATCCTCCTAACAATGATATATCTAATTTCGAGAAAGAAAGAAGAGGGATATACCAGAAAACAGCTCTATGAATTTCTGGTGAAGAGGGCTGGGATGAAAGAGGAAATGGCCAGTAAAATAATAGAAGCTGCCTATCGAGGTTCTAGAGAAATAGACTACGCCTACTGAGGAATCAGTCATGAGCATAGAGGCAATTAACTTAGAGAAGAAGTATTTGACCAAGAAGAGAATTGGATTGATTAGTTCCGAGAAGGAGGTAGTAGAAGCTCTCAAGGGAGTGTCCTTCGAGGTCGGAGATGGAGAGATAGTAGGACTTCTAGGACCGAATGGAGCAGGCAAAACTACTACGGTAAAGATATTGTCCACTTTACTCATTCCAGATTCGGGAAGGGCCCTAGTAAACGGACTTGATGTGGTAAAAGAGGCGAAAAAAGTCAGGAAAATAATAGGAATAATGCTAACAGTTGAAAAGGGATTCTACGGCAAACTAACAGGAAAGGAAAATCTAGAATACTTTTCTGCCCTGTATGGTCTGAAAAAGGACTTTTCGAGGAGGAAAATAAGTGAATTGATGGACTTATTGGGTCTAAGGGAGTTGGGGGCTGAAGACAAATTATTCGAGGAATACAGCTTGGGAATGAAGGCCAGACTCTCCTTAGCTAGAGCTCTACTGAAAGATCCGCCTGTATTGATATTGGATGAGCCAACTCTTGGATTAGACCCACCTAGTTCTAGGAAGATAAGAGAACTGGTCATGAGTTTGGCTAAAGAGGAGGACAAGACGGTGTTGTACACCACTCATAATATGTTTGAAGCCGAAATACTTTGTGATAGAATATTGCTGATCAATGAGGGGGAAATAGTTGCTGAAGGGACGCCTAGAGAGCTAAAGAGAAGGATACCGAAACTGAAAACCATCGAGATAATAGCCAAAAATGAGATTAGAACAGAAGATCTGAAATACGAAATAGAGAGGCTAATCGACGGTAGAGTATCTATTTCGGCAGATGGGACGATAGAAATAAAAGCCAAACTCAAGACTTATGAGAAAGGGCTATCTGAGATACTAGGGAAGATAATCTCGCTTGGTTTAGATATAGTCTCAGTCAAGGTAGAAGAGCCCACGTTAGAGGACGTCTTCGTCCACTTCACAAGCGAATAGGTGCATGGGATGCTCGGGCTAATCAGGGCTGAAGCCCTTTTGTTCTATGCAGAGGTTCTCAGAAGGAAGTCCATTCTAGTGACTTTCTCTCTATTTCCTTATTTGCTCACACTCCTAATACTACTGATAGGATCCTCCGCGGGGAGTTTCAATGCATTCGAAAGCAAAGTTGGAATCAGTCCAGTTCCATTTTTCATATCTAGCTCTTTCGTCCTGATGGTCGTCTTAGGGGTATCAGACGAGATACTTTGGAGACCCATATACAATGAAGAGATGGGCACTAGTCCCTATGTGGTTTCGTCTCCATCTAATCCAATTCTCAGAAGTCTAGCTATACCCATACCCAGGCTGAGTTTAACTCTAGTATTGGGGTCGACTAGCGTCCTCCCAGTTTTGCTCTACTACTTTGGGAGTGGGTTCCTATTGGAGTCCATCTCCATCATGGGCTTGGCCGCTCTCTCTGGATTGGCTCTCTCTAGCTTGGCCATAGCGATATCTGGGTTAGCCACGTTGTGGGGAGAGAGTTGGAGGATCATACAGGTTATAAGACCTTTGCTCTTCATTTTCCTAGGGGTCTTCTATCCTAAGCACGTCATGCCAACTTTTGCTAGGCTCATTTCATCTCTAATACCTTCCTCTCATACTATAGAAGCTATTCAGACTGTTTTATTAGGAGGAAGCAATATATTAGTGCCAATTGGGATTGGAGTTGCTCTTTTCATGTTTTATTTGCCAATTGGACAGAAGTCTCTTAGTATATGGGAGAGAAAGAAGCTCAGATCCGGGGGTATAAGGACTTGAGAGTTGTGATAGAGATATTTAAGGCTTATCTGAGAACGGAGCTGATAAGAAACTCCGGATTTCTATTTGGTCTGCTCTCCTTGATCCTTTGGTTACTCCTTTTCCTGACTTCAATTATCCTGTTTTCTTCAGAAGAAGTAGACGCTAGTATGGTTTCGTCTCATTCAATGGTAGCGATGGCGATCTTTCTCTCCTACTCAATAGCAACTTGGGATTGGGCTTGGGAAATAAGGAGGCTTGGCTTTCACGGAATAATGGATTATGTCATAACTAGTGGTAGAGACTTCCTCGTGATCTTCCTAGGGCTAATTCCCGTTTCCTTGATATGGTTTTCTGCCTCTCTACTCGGTAGCTATGTACTCTTGAGTCTTCTCATCTCACCACCTTTGATCTCAGTGGTAGATCTCCCTACAATGTTGGTTGGATTCCTTTCTCTGCTTTTAGTACTGCTTGGATATTCGATGATATTAGGAGGAGTGACTATCTCGACAGGGACCTCAGGACCTGTGATGGAGTTCTTGGGCTGGATACTACCGATAGCAACTGGAGGCCTAACCCCTCTGGAGAGAATGCCTCATCTAGTGAGATCATTAGCTTTAGCTACCCCTTTCAGCTATCCAGCAGAGATGATAAGGTATTCGCTAGGACTTGCCAATCCTGTTTTAGGTATAGAGAAAACCATCGTTTTGGGTATAACATATTCAGTCTCGTTCTTTTTACTTGGAATTTTCTTCTTCAAGAGACAAATTAGGAAGGTCTTGATTAAAGGCGCATCTATACCGTCTATGTATTAGATCGACTAAGTCCAAGAACGCGCCTTCTCTTCTTATGTATTCTAGAAATCTCCTGTAGGTGGGATTGCCTTCTAGCGTAGAGGAATCCCCTATGCAAATCAACTTCCTCTTAGCTCTAGTTATCGATACATTCAATCTTCTTAGATCGTTTAGAAATCCCAATTCTCCATCGGGATTGCTCCTAACAAATGAAATTATTATGACTTCTTTTTCTCTTCCCTGGAAGGCATCTACGCTATGTATTTCTATATCCCATTCCTCCGGAACTGAAGTCCTTATCAGATCCACTTGGTCGTCGTATGGCGTTATGACTCCCACTTCCCTTTGGTCCACTCCCATGTTCACTAGCTCCTTTAGTATTTCGATTACCATTTTGGCTTCTAATGGGTTCTCTCTGGAAGTAGATCCTGGTCTTTGCCTCTCCCACTTCTCCCTGTGTCTGGAGGTATCTACAAACACCAAAGGCTCCTTCGGATCCAAAACCTCCTTGAATCTGTTGGGCTCCTTCACTCCTAGATCGGAAAGGTTTATCCCCCTAACACTTTCGTGAGCCTCTAACTTGCCCGAGTAGAATTCTTCATTTGGAAATGCCATAATCTTCTCGTTCATTCTGTATTGTACTCTTAGCATCGATGATAGGTGATTCTCTCTTTCTATTAACTTCTCGAACAAGGTTTTACTTAGTTCCCTAGCTTCTAGGCTCAGTATCGTTGGAGGAAGTTGCTTGTGATCTCCCGCCATCACGAACTTCTTGGCCTTGGATATTGGTATTAGGACCGATGGTTCAGTCGCTTGAGTTGCCTCGTCTATTACGACGACGTCGAACTCGACATTATTAAGGAAATTCGAAGCCGAGGAGGAATTAGTAGTCACTACTACATCACATTCCTCTAAAACTTGTTTGATTAGGAGTTCTTCCAACTTCCTTGCTCTGTCGTAGAGCTCCTGCACTTTTCTATTGGTTTTTATCCACTTAGCCATTTCCTTTATCTTTCTCGGCGAGACCCCTCTTACTCCAAGACCTTTCTCCGAGAGTCTTAGTATTTCCTCGTCGCTCAGCCCCCTCCTGTACTGTTGGATAGGTGCTTGGAATCTATCCCTTTCCTGTGCCATTAACTGCGCTCTCTCTCTGAATTCTTCTACTTTTCTGTAGAGGGGTTTCTTCTCTACTTTCCTGTAAATGGTAGCATCCCAGAGTCTCTTAGAAACCCTGGCAGGATGTCCTATTCTCACTACTTTCAACTCTTCGTAATTCAACAATCCCTCTAATAGGTTGTCCACAGCCACGTTAGATTCAGCCGTAGCTAAGACTTTTCTCCCTCTTTTCACTTCCTGTCTTATTACCTCTACAAGCGTTCTAGTTTTCCCAGTCCCTGGTGGTCCGTGTATGAGAAAAAAGTCTTTTGATCCGAGAGAAAGCTCTACAGCTTTCACTTGTGATTCATTTAGTTCTTTATCGAGTATTTCAGTTTTCTCTTTCTTTGGTGAAGCGGGTCTCCTCAAACCGATTATTATGTCCCTTAATTCTTTAAGGCGACCCTCAGCTCTCTTCAGTCTCTCTAAATTTTCTATCATTCTCCTAAAAGTGATGTCATTCACGTACAAATCAATTCTCACTCTACCAAGAGCCCACTCTGGGACTTGGTCTAAAGCCACAGTTATTGATCTCTTTCTCTTCTCTGCAACAGTACCTACCAAATCGCTCTTCAAGGGGTCTCCTCTGCTTATTAAAACTAGATCCCCGACACCTATTTCAGTTTTTATCTCCTTATCTCTTGAATATCTCACTAGATAATAGTCGAACTCCCTTCCAACTCTTTTTCCCTTGAGACCTAGTATTGCTCTTCCTAGTTTCTCCCTTTTCCATCCGCTGATTGACCTTATTTCTGATATCATGGCGTTGATTTCTTCTCTTCTTTCCAGTTCAACGAGTTCTATCAGTCTCTGGAGATATTCCTCTGGTTTCAAAATGACACCTCTTTCGTCTATTTGTGCATTTTTGGAGAATTGCTCATCTAGAATAGCGTGACGTTTCGTGAAAACTAGTTGCCCTATAATACTATGTCCTTGTTCAATCCAGTGGCTTTTCTGGTAATTGCGACTTTATTCTTCATGTTTTCTCTCACTTCTCCTATAACATACGCTTTTTTCCCAATTCTGCTTATTTCTTCAATGGCATTATCTTCCTCTCCTCTTTTCACTACTAAGATCATTCCTAGACCCATGTTAAAGGTCCTGAACATTTCTTCTTTAGGAACTTGCCCGAATTTCTCTATCGCTTGAAATATCTGTGGAGGTTCCGGTAAGTACTCTATAATGTACGAGAACCTGTTGTTTATCCTCTTGATGTTTAAAAATCCTCCGCCAGATATGTGAGCTACGCCTCTTAAAATTCCCATGTCTCTAAGCCTCAGGACTTCTTCGGAGTACATGTAAGTTCTTCTGAGTAGCTCTTCCCCTATTACCAAATTAGTTCCTGGTATTCTGTCATAAGGAGTGAGTCTCATTCTCTCGAAGAACACTCTTCTAGCTAAAGTCAATCCATTACAGTGTATTCCATTGCTCGAGATGCCTACTAATTTGTCCCCATCCTCTATGTTTCCTTTTATTAGCCTATCAATGCTGCAAATTCCAATACATGTTCCAGCCAGGTCGAACGCTTTGTTCCCAATTCCGGATATTATTTCTGGAAGAGTGGCCAGTTCCCCTCCTATTATTGATAAGCCACATTCCTTAGCAGCGTCTACCATTCCCTTGGCTAATTCTTCAGCAATGTTTTCATTTGGTCTTCTAAATGCTAAGTAGTCTAGGAAAAAGAGTGGTTTGGCTCCAGCACAAATGACGTCGTTTACGTTCACTGCTATTAGATCATAGCCTATTCCTCTGTATTTCCCCATTTCCTGTGCTACTAAGACTTTAGATCCCACCCCATCTGTACTGGCCACTAGCACGCTTTCACCTAATTTAAAGACGGCAGAGAATCCACCTATTCCTCCTAACACTTCCTTTGAGTACGTCTTCTCGAAATGAGACTTCAGTAAGTCTATTACTCTAGCTTCCTTATTCACGTCTACGCCGGCATCCGAATACCTCAATTACCCATCCTCCCTTACTCTTGAGTCCTTCTCTACAACGGATCTAACCATTTCGTCTCTAAAGCTCTCCAATTTATCCAATACCTCTGGGTGTTTCACTGACAGTATCCTAGCGCAGAGAATGGCGGCGTTCTCTGTGTTGTTTATACCCACAACGGCTACAGGAACTCCTGGTGGCATTTGCACCATGGAAAACAGGGAATCAAGGCCCATTACTCCTCTGTCCAGTGGCAGCCCAATTACAGGTTTCATTGTCAGAGAAGCAACTACTCCTGGTAAATGAGCGGAAAAACCTGCTATACATACAAATACTTCAGATCCTGTCTCTTCTTCTTCTCTTATTACTTCTCTTAGAAAATCGGGTGCCCTATGTGCAGAAGCTATCCTAATCCTGGATTCTATTCCTAAGGACTTGAGTCTCTCAACCACTTTCTCTCCGTACTCCAAATCAGAGTGGCTTCCTAATATGATCGATGCTCTGGGTTTACTCAAGCTCAAGAGGAGAACACCTCCACTTTGCCTTTCCTAGGAAGCCAACTCACTCTCTCCTCTCCTAGTCTCCCCTCTTTCAAAAGTCTCTGATACCTCCACTTCGCCTTCTGTGCCTCCTCAGCCATTATTCTCATTGCATTCTCTGACCCTATTTCAGGTCTGTGAAAGAGCTCCCAGTTCCTTAGGCTCAAGTATTCCGTTACTCTCTCTATTCTAGAGGAACACTCCTCTATGAAGTCTCCCTTAGAGAAGAGTTCCACAGCTCTGCTGCCTCCAGTTAGCATTTTCCCAGAATCCAGATAAATTGAGCCATAGTATACTCTAACCCCTCTTTTTTCTATTTCACTCTCGTTTATCAGAAGTTCCTTCCCTTTACCTTCCCTCCTATGATCAGGATAACCTCGAGGGGCAAAACATTTGACTACTGTGGCCTTATTCTCTATTTCGAGCTTTACTCTGTTTAGCTTTTCGTCTATTAGTGCCTCACATACTTCGAGTAGATTCTCCACAATGGGTAAGACGTTGACTGCCTCAGGATCTCCTAGTCTGGAATAGTACTCCAAGACAGTTGGACCCCAGTATGGAGTGAGCATCATTTGTCCGCTAATCACCCCTTTGTATTTTTCTCCTGTCTCCTTTTCCATAGCTTCTATGGTTTTTTGAATTATTTCCACAGTTCTATCGTATTCCCAGCCATTTATGAAAGGTGTGAGATAATTCTCCTGTAAGACCCATTTTCCCCTTCTGGGCAATTTGTCTTCTATTCCGTAGTCCATTCCAGGCCCCATTACTGAACCCATACCTCCACATTCAGATCCCATGAAATCCGGGCAATAATGTGGGTGATCATGGACTACTGGAAGTGGTAGTACGTGTTCCCCGTCTGAAAAAACTTGTAGGGTGTATTCCACCCCATAGCCTCTCTCCTCTAAGAAGAATTTCTCCTCTAATTCTCCAGATAGCCCTTCCTCTATTATTCTCTTGCCGTGTTTCACCTCTAATTCCCTAGCCTCCTTCCTGAGGAATACCTTCTGGTCTGCTATTACCTTGACTCCCTTTCCTCCAGCTTGCCTAGCTGGTTTCAAGGCAACTGAGGCATCTATGACCTCTTCGTATTCTTTTAGGAATTCTTCTAGCTCTCTCTCTGATTTAAATGGTTTGAATCTAAGCCTCCCAGGGATGGAATATTTCTCCTGCAGCCTTCTCATGTATACTTTAGACATTTCGATCATGGCCAATTCCTTGGGAGGTCCTATGACGTGAAAACCCTCTTCTATGAGGTGATCGGAGACTCCTCTGAACAGAGGCTCCTCTGGCCCTATGAACACGAACTCTGGATTTACTTTCTTAGAGACTTCGACAGCTCTTCCAGGATCGTTAGTATCTCCTAGGAAAATTTCCCCCCCACTTTCTTTTGAGACTTTCCTTATTCCAGGGTTTAGATAATCCATTAGGACGCTTACTCTCGCACCACTTCTGTGGAGAGCTTGAGCTATGGAATGTTCCCTAGCACCGCTACCAATTAGGAGTGTTTTAGTCTCCCCCATTCGATGCCCCCTTCATGCATTCCATACACAACTCACTCTCCTTGAGGCCTATGGCCTTTATCAATCCTTCTGTGGATAGATACCTAAACGAATCTGCTCCTATGATTCTAGAAATTTCCTCTTCTGTATTATGAGCTGCTATCAGCTCGTCTCTTATAGGTACTTCTATTCCGTAACGACATGGATGTATCAAATGAGGAGACCCTATCCTAACGTGCACCTCCTTTGCTCCCCTTCTCCTGAGCCAATAGACCGTGTTTCTGAGTGTGTTCCCCCTGACTACGCTGTCGTCCAAGACGTAAACCTTCTTTCCCCAGACCGCAGACCTAATCACGTTGTGCTTAAGCTGTATCCCCATTAATCGCTCGTACTGAGTCGGCTTTATAGCAGCTCTAACGTGTCTTCCTATCCTTTCAAATCCCAGTCTCTGAGGAATTCCTGCTTCCTGAGAGAAACCATTGGCAAATGGTCTAGCTGTCTCCGGAACTGCTATCACTACGGAATCCTCTTCTGGAGGGTGTTCTCTGGCCAATTGCCTTCCGATCTCGTTTCTCACTTCTTCCACGTGAATCGAATTCCAAACGTTGTCGTGCCTGCTCAGGTAAACGTACTCGAAGACACAGAATTTCCTCTTTTTTTCTCCTATAATTTCCTTTCTGAGTCCGTATTTGTCTAAGAAGTTTATTTCTCCTGGATTTAAATCCATGAAGTAGTCCCCACCTATGACGTCTATTGAAGCCAATTCTGAGGAGAATATCGCCAAATCAAAACCCAAATTGCCCTTTAATAAAGGTCTAATTCCGCTTGAGTCCCTGTAGGAAAGAAGAAATCCCTCTCCTAGTGCCAAGAGAGAGCCATAAATTCTCTCATCTAATTCCTCTAGGAACGAGACGAATTCCTCCAATTCTCTAAAGGAATTCATTTCCTTGGACAAATACTCGGCAGCTTTAAGGTTCTCTCCAACGCCTTTTATAACTCCGCTGAAGAGCACCCTGACTTTCCCTTTTTGTCCCTGAAATATCTTCCTCCTCTCTGTGGAGACTCCTCCTAATCCGATGTGTCCTCTCAAACTCTCGACTTTCTCCTCGGAGAGCACCTCTTCTACGTCACCGAGCCCATCTATTTCTGAGAATTCAGTAGAATATGTCACCATTGAGGAGCTTTCCTGCCCCCTATTTCTTATTGCTTTCATTGAGAAGTAAAGAAACCTAGATACATTCCAAGCTTCATCGAAGGCAAATATTCCCAATAAACCTGCCATATCATCACTCCCATAGCCTGCCTGACTTCTCCACTTTCACCAGTTCGTTCGCCAAGGGCGTGGGATATCTTCCAGTCAGACAACCTAGGCAGAGCTCTTCCTTATTAAAGCCTATTGCTCTGACCAAACCGTCTATGCTCTGGTAGATTAGCGAGTCAACTCCTAGTATTTTCTCTATTTCGTCTATACTGTGATTGGCTGCTATTAATTCCCTCTTGTTTGCCATGTCTATGCCATAGAAACACGGGGAAACAATTGGAGGACAACTAATCCTGAGGTGTATCTCCTTGGCTCCAGCTTTTCTAAGTAAGGAGACTATCCTCCTAGATGTAGTTCCTCTCACTATGCTGTCATCTATTAGTATTACTCTCCTATTCCTCACTAGACTTCTCACTGGGTTCAGCTTCAATTGCGTGTATATCTCCCTTTCCTCCTGAGTGGGCATTATGAAGGTCCTTCCCACATATCTGTTCTTTATGAGTCCCTCAACCACAGGTATTCCCGTGTAATTAGAATATCCTTCTGCTGCTGTCCTAGACGAATCTGGGACCGGGACAACAATATCGCCCTCGTGTTCCTCGATCCTAGCCAGTTCCTCCCCCAATTTCAGTCTAACTGAATACACGAGTTTCCCGTTTATTATGGAGTCTGGTCTGGAGAAGTATACGTATTCGAACATACAGAATTTGCTCTTTTTTCTCTTAATTCTCTCTCTTTCTATTGTATCGTCTCTAAACAGTATCACTTCTCCAGGATTCACATCTCCGTAAAATTCCCTTCCTAGAACGTCGTGTACAACACTCTCAGAAGAGAAAGTCGGGCCACTCCCCCACACCAAGGGTCTAAAGCCGAGTGCATCTCTGAAGGCCACTAATCCCTCATTTCCAGTTAATAGGACATCTGAGAAGGATCCGTCTACTAAGTCATAGATGTTCTTTATTCCCTCGATTAGATCTCCCTCTTCGGATACCTCTCTTGCCAATAGTTTGAGAAGTACTTCCGCGTCACACCCAGATTCGAAGGGAAAGTCTCTTGAAAGCTCTCTTCTAAGCTCAATCAGATTAACTACGTTTCCGTTATGGGATATAGCAATTCCTCCCAGAGGAGAGTCAACTTGAAATGGTTGCGCATCTCTCTCTGAGGAGGTTCCAGTTGTAGAGTATCTAACATGTCCTATTCCGAGCTCTCCGTTTTCTATTTGATGTTTAGAGAATAAATCGGAAACTAACCCTACTCCTTTTTTGGTATGAATTTTGCCGTTTTTGAGTATTGAAATTCCAGCACTCTCTTGTCCCCTATGTTGAAGGGCTAATAATCCGAAATATATGTTTCTAGCTATGTTTCTTCTTGATAAGAGGCCTATTATTCCGCAACTCAAGGAATCACCTTTACAGTGTACTTCTCTATTACGGGATTTGCTAACAAGACCTTACACATCTGTTTTCCGGTTTCAATTGCCTCTTTTTCGTCTTTCACATCTAACTCTATTTTTATTAGTTTTGAAAACCTGACACTCTTCACTGGGAATCCCAAGTTTCTGAGAGCTTTTTCTACTACTTTTCCCTGTGGATCCTCTATTTCCTCCTTTAGATCTACTCTAATTTCAATTAACAACTTTCTCCAACCTCTTTAAAACCTCTAAGTAAGCTTTAATTACGGTATCCCTTCCTTCTCCCATTCTGAAGAGATCCTTATCTACGGGTCTATTTTCCAACCACGCTCTGAAGTTATCCGGTGAAAATTCGTCTCCTATGAGTATATTAGATTTGTACTTCCCGAACTCTAACTTGAAGTCCACTAGCTTAAGACCGGCGTTGCGGAAAAGTTCCTTCAAAAGCTCATTTGTTTTGAGAGTTGTTCCCCTGATCTCCTTTATTTCACTCTCTGAGACTCCGAGTATCGCTAGGTGATCCTCATTGAGCATCGGATCTCCGAGTTCATCACTTTTATAGTAGAATTCAATAACAGGCCTCTTTAGTTCCTCTCCTGACCTAAGAGGTAATCTCTTCAGGAGACTTCCGAAAGCGATGTTCCTGCAAACAACTTCTATTGGGTACATCTCTAGTTCTTTCACTCTAAGCTTTTTTTCTGAGACTCTGGAAATGAAATGCGTGTTTACTCCATTTTTTTCCAGATGAGAGAATATTATCTCAGTTATCTTGGAGCACACTTCTCCCTTTCCAGGTATAGTCTCCTTCAGTCTGCCATTCATAGCAGTTATGCTATCCTTAAACTCCATTATCAGTTCTCCAGGTTTTTCTTTATAGAGAATCTTAGTTTTCCCTTCACGTACCACATTCCCTTCCAATGTCATCACCCTTCAAGAAAGAGTCCAAGACTTCTTCTAAGCTTGGAGACCCTATTTCTTGGAGTTCGTACTTTACCCTGATTACTGGTTTATCGAATCCCAAGAAGCTCAAATCAACTGGCGTTCCCAATATTACGTAGTCACATTCTGTTCTCTCTACTGTCTCCTTCAGGTCTCTCATTTGGTCCTCCCAATATCCTAGTGCTGGTAAAACTTTGCCGATGTGTTTATACATCGAGTAGGCTTCTTTTATTGAACCAACGGCGTATTCTCTCGGATCTACTATTTCGGCACCCATTTTCTTCGCTAAGACATATCCTGCTCCGTATCCCATTTCTCCATGAGTCACTGTGGGTCCGTCCTCTATGACTAGAACTTTCTTACCTCTCAAGTCTGTTTTCGGCTCCATGGAAATCGGAGAGGCTGCCTCTATTAGTGTTGCATTGGGATTCACTCTACTAATGTTCTCCCTTATTAGCTCTACTCCTTCAGGATTCGAGGTATCTATTTTGTTTATTATTATGACGTCAGCCATTCTTAGATTTACTTCCCCAGGAAAGTAGGAGACTTCATGTCCAGGTCTATGAGAGTCTGTCACTACTATCATTAGATCCGGCTTATAGAATGGGTAGTCATTGTTACCACCGTCCCATATTATGTAATCGAATCCCTCCCTCTCTATTTCCTTGAGTATCCTCTCGTAATCCACACCAGAGTAAACGACGTTTCCTATCTCCAAATGAGGTGCTATGTCCTCTCTCTCCTCTATAGTTGAGCCGTATTTCTCGAAGTCGTCTTTACTCTCGAATCTCTGTACTATCTGCTTTTTTAGGTCTCCGTATGGCATCGGATGTCTCACTACAGCAACACTGAATCCTCTGTCTTTGAGTAGCCTAGACACTTTCCTACTAGTCTGACTCTTGCCGCACCCCGTTCTCACAGCACAAACTGCTATGACTGGTATCTCTGACTCAAGCATCGTCGATTTAGGACCCATGAGTCTGAAGTCTGCTCCTTTGGACATGGACAAGGAGGCTTTGTGCATTACTTCCAAATGAGAGAGATCGCTATAGGCTAGTACTACTTCGTCTACTTCTTTCTCTTCGATTATCTTTGGAAGTTCTTCCTCCTTGTAAATTGGTATTCCTTTGGGGTAAAGTTCTCCTGCTAACTCTGGAGGATAAACTCTACCCTCTATTCTCGGTATTTGAGATGCTGTGAATGCAACCACCTCGTAATTCGGATTATCTCTGAAGTATACGTTGAAATTATGGAAGTCTCTTCCAGCTGCGCCCATTATCACTACCTTTCTCCTTCTTTTTTCATCCACTTCTGACACCTCCTCTAAAAAAGAGGCGCGAATACCAATGCTATTATCGACATCAACTTTATCAATATATTTAGGGATGGACCTGCCGTGTCTTTAAACGGGTCTCCAACAGTATCTCCCACTACAGAGGCTTTATGTACGTCTGATCCTTTACCTCCCAAGTTTCCGGCCTCTATGTATTTCTTAGCATTGTCCCAAGCTCCTCCGGCATTGGCCATCATTATGGCTAGGAGGAACCCTGTAGCTATTGCTCCTATCAGGAGAGCACCCAAAGCCTCTTTTCCTAGGATCAATCCCACTATTATCGGAGTTGCTACAGCAGTTACTCCTGGCAATACCATCTGTCTTATCGCTGCCTTAGTACTTATGTCAACACACTTTCCGTAGTCTGGTTTCTCCTTCCAATCTAAAATTCCGGGTTTCTCTCTGAATTGTCTTCTTATCTCGTTTATTAGCTCTCTAGCAGAAACTCCAACTGCTCTTATTGCCAAAGCAGAGAAAGCGAAGGGAAGCATGGCTCCTATGAACAAACCAACTATTGACTCGGGCCTAGCTATGTTTACTATCTTAAGACCTGCTACGTGCATGTAGGCTGAGAGTAGGGCCAATGCAGTCAAGGCAGCCGAACCTATCGCGAATCCCTTTCCAATTGCTGCAGTTGTATTTCCGAGTGCATCTAGGGCATCTGTTCTTTCCCTGACCTCTTCGCCCATCTTAGTCATTTCAGCCAATCCCCCGGCGTTATCAGCTATGGGCCCATAGGCATCTGTAGACATTGTCATTCCCGTGGTGGAGAGCATTCCCAAGGCAGCTATTGCGATGCCGTACAATCCAGAGAAGTGATAGGACAGTATTATCGCCCCAGATATCAGTAATAGGGGTAGAACTGTGCTGAGCATACCTGTGGAGTACCCTGTGAGTATATTGGTAGCAACTCCGGTCTCAGAGGCTTTAGCTATCTCTCTAACTGGTCTGTACTTATAGGAAGTGAAATACTCTGTCAGGAGACCTATTGCAACTCCAACTAATATTCCGGAAAGTATGGCTATAAATGCTCCAATTTCTCCAAGGTAGAACTCGGTTATAACTAAAGACAGGACTATAGCAAGTATAGAACTTGACACAACTCCTCTTCTCAGAGCAACGTTTAGATCTGCTCTTTCTCCAGTTCTGACGAAGAAAGTACCCATTATTGAAGACAATATTCCTACAGAGGCTATCAACAACGGATAAAGTAGGTGTTTCTCTGATATAGTGTATCCTATGACCATAGAGGCTATTATTGCTCCAACATAGGACTCGAATAGATCTGCTCCCATTCCTGCGACGTCTCCTACATTATCTCCGACGTTATCTGCTATAACCCCTGGATTCCTTGGATCGTCCTCTGGAATTCCCTCCTCCACTTTGCCTACCAGATCTGCTCCTACGTCTGCTCCTTTCGTGTATATTCCTCCCCCTACCCTAGCGAACAGGGCTATCGAGCTTGCACCAAAGCTGAATCCCAATACCTTCTCTGGATCCTTGAATAACAGATATAGGAGGGTGACCCCTAGGAGTCCCAGCCCAACTACACTCATTCCCATAACTGTTCCTCCAGAGAAAGCCATTCTAAGTGCCTCATTTAGGCTACTCTTAGCTGCTTCAACAGTTCTCGAATTAGACCTCGTGGCTATGCTCATCCCTATAAAACCAGCCAGTGCTGAGCAACTAGCTCCTACCAGATAAGATACAGCTACTTCCGGAGATATGAGAATTGCTATCAATACAGATACCACTAAAACAAAAGGTACTATTGCAGTGTATTCCCTCTTCAAGAATGCCATGGCCCCCTCTTGAACGAAGGATGATATTTCCTTCACATCCTTGGATTCTACCTCTCTTCTGAGTATTCTGGAAGTGAGATATCCTGCAAAGATCAATGCTAGAATACTACATGCTAATGATGCTTCTAACTCCATTCCCATCACCTCGTGATTGGGCAATGCTTAATACCTGTTGTTATAAACCTTAACTCGAGGGGATAGAAAATGTTCTGGGCAGTCTTACTGCTCGTAATGACTATGACTAATTTCCAATCAGGGGACTTCGTGTCAATAAGCGACGTCAAGATTAGTTCCCCAGCAGCAGCACCCGGTAATTTAGTAGAGGTAAACTTCACAGTGGAAAGGCTAGACAGTCTGAAAATATCCCCTATAAGTGCTGTTCTAAGAGCTGAAACCGACATAGAGAATCCGCGTTGGATCGTGGATGGGAAAGGAATAGAAATGGTATCTGGAGAAGAGAGCAAAGAGCTTAGAATAACATTCAATCCATTAGAATTTAAAGAGGCAAAGGTGTCTCTAAGAGGAGTAGCCCCTGAGACTAAAAGGCTCAGAAAAATAAGACTAATAAAAGCAGACTCGATAATTAGATTCAGGGGAACAGACGAAGTCGTAAACGAGGAACTAGACTTAGACCTTTTCCTAACAGTTGCTGACAAATACGTCCCAGAAGACTCCATATCGTTTTCCAAAGAGAAGATCAAAGAACTAATGGACTTGATATCTTCTCTAGAAGAAGAATTGGGTAGAAAAGCTAAAATAGAAGTTGGAGAAATTTCTTCAGCAGATGATGCCAAAAAAACGCTGGAACTGGTGGTAAATACTCTATTAGAGTTAAGAAGGGAGATCTCAGACATGAGGAATGAGGAATTCTTCTCAAGCATAGATCCGCTTTACATAGAAGAGGAAGAATTCGTCCCTAGGGGCGAAGGAGAGACGTGGAGGCTCTCGGCAGGAAAAGTAAAACTATTGGTTAGGGAAAAGCATCCACTCCCAGAGAGATGCTTAGTTGTCCTAAAGACTGATTTGGAGGAGACAGAATGGGAAATAAACGGGAATAAGATAAACGTCTTAGGTGCTAGTAAGGGAAGCAAAGACGTTAGAGTGTCATTTGATCCAGCAATTACCAAAGAGATAGAGATTACACTCCGAGGCAGACTGCCACAAGAGGAATACATGAGGGAAGTGGACTTCCTATCGATCAAAAGTAGAAATACCTTCAAGGGATTTGGTGTACTTGAGCAGGACGAATTTATAGAAAAAATAGTAGTTAAAGGAGAACTATATGAAGTAAAGAAATCGTTAGAGGATCTAGAAGATGCCCTAAAACAGTTGGAGAGAGAGATAAACCTCTTAGAGGAGGAAATTAATAGAGGAAAAGAGAGGGGTGTGAAAATACTTGAAGAAGACTTGAAATTCTTGGACGATGCTAAGACCTTCTATTCAAACGAGAAAGAAATTTATTTAGAACTAGAGAGAAAGGTAGAGAGGAAGGAGGTTAGAAAGGGAGAGACAGAGAAAGAATTCATGTCGAGGATTTCAAAGGAGCTTTCAGGCATAAATGAGATGATGAAAAAAGTAAGAGAAAAGAGAGAAGAAATATCGGCTAGAAAGAAAGGAATACCTGGCTTCACCAATCCATTGGTCATACTTTCCCTTCTATCCCTAGTATGTCTCCTAAGGAGATGCCTTTTCTCTCCATGCCCCTGAGCACCCTAGCTATGAGTTCTGAACCTATGTCCTTGAGCACGGACCTCAGGTACTCTATTCTCTCCCCTATTGTGTATTCCTTTCTCCCAACTCCCCTTCTCTTCGGTAGGAACGGGTAGAGAGTCATACCAGTTACTTCGACCTTTTCTGTCACTTCCGGAGACCACCTCTCATTAAACCCTGTTTCTCTCCCTACTTTCTCCAAATTGGATATCTCCTGTAGTATTTCTGAATACAAGTCTAATAACATTTGAAACGGCCAGTTCCTCATTCTATCTCTGTTTATTTCTATAACTACGCCTATTTTCTTAGCAAGTCCCTTAACGTATATCTTGGAGCTCTTACTCACGGGAGCTCTAACTACTTCTCCTATTACCGCTATTCTGCATATTCTAATTAGGTCATCGTGAGCTTCAATTCCTCTGGCCCTCTTGTCTAAATAATTCCTGACCATTATCTCCAGTTCCTTGTGCAACATCTTCAACTCTCAGTCCCGTTCTGTTTTCATCACACCCATAATAAATACGTTTCCCTAGGAATACATGTCAGGAACTAAGGGAAAAATCTAGCTACTGTTCTAATCATTGGGATTTCGCCCAGTTCGTCCTTTTCAATGATTTTCAGCCTCAAAGATACCAATAGATGTAGGAGAAGGTATGCCATGGACAGTAGAGAGAACTCGATTAAGGATCCGATTCCAATCTTGGGATTTGTATTCAGGACAGACATCTCCTGTGGAAGCAAAATCATGGAGGGTATGAAGAGTATTGGAAACTTCCACCAGTGTTCCATCCATATTCCAGAGAGCTTCACCAGTATTATCAAAGACACAATAGAGGAGATAAGTGAAGATACTGCAGCCCCCAAAGGTCCAAACTTCGGCACGGTAGCCAAATTCAAAAAGAGGTTCAATAGAGACGACGGTATCAGAGCAAACAATGGTAGAGAGGCTCTGCCTTCCCCTTGGAGTGTACCAGTAAGTACTATGAACACAGAAAGGAAAAGCATTGATCCACATATCAATGGGAGGTATTCTCTCGCTGGGAAATACTCCTCACCGACTATTAGGAGAAAGGGATACGGAGACAAAGATATCAATGAGAAAGCCGGTATAGACAGAAACATGGTATATCTCATGCCTTGAGAGAAACTCCTAATGGCATCTGATTCTCTAGCAACCTTAGGGACCAATAAGCTGGAGAAAGCCGAGGCCACAATTGTGGGGATCCTAGCCAATGGGATAGATGCGAAGTATTCTCCTATTTCCTCATTGCTTCTTCCCAGTATTCTCAGAGAAAAAAGATCCGTATCAAAGATGAGTAGCCAAAAGAAAGAGGAAAGAGTAATCGGTATTGAGTACGTGAATATTCTAATCCCCAAGTCCAAACTCGGTTTCCCGAGAGAGATTCTCCTTATGGCAGGGAGTGAGGCTATTATATATGAGATGGGGAAGCTCAGTATTGCTCCCAGTACGCCGAACTTCACAGAGAGTGAGATTGCTATTACCAACCTAGATATGTGTTCCAGTAACCAAGTCAAGGACAATGCATTTACATCATCTTTTCCCAATAACACCCCTCTTATAGATGCTATGATGCACATCGATGGAGCCACAAGCGATATTGGTATTAGTAACTTCTCGAACATTGGTTCCTTGAACAATGAGGATATCTCTTTCCTAAATAGAATGATCGAGATCGAAAAAGGGAGTGACACTAGCAATAGTGCGAGTAAAGAAGAGAAGAATCCCATCCTCACTATTTCTGTTTCCTTTTCGTCACCTCTGTTTTTGGATATCTCTCTAGCGAGACTCCTCGGAACCCCTGAAACCAAGACTAGGAAGAAATCTATTATGGGGTAACTGCTTCCCAACACACCGTATTGTGCCTTATCCAGTACCCTAGCCATCGTTACTCTAAAGAGAAATAGAAAAAATCTGGAAAAAATCTGAGAAATAGATAATAGATATCCCTTGGCAGCAAAACTCATTTCTGGGTCTCCTAAAGCGCCCTTACTCCCTCCTCATCCCTCTGAGTTATTTTCTTGAACTCCTCCATTAACCTCTTAGTCACAGGCCCAGGTCTTCCGTTTCCTATTTTCCTACCATTTATCTCTACAACAGGAACTATCTCTGCTGCAGTTCCCGTCAAGAAGACTTCGTCTGCTGTGTACAAGTCATGAACAGTTATTTCTTCTTCTGAAACTTCGTATCCTAGCTCTCTTCCTAGCTCCATTACTCTGTTCCTAGTTATCCCCTCCAAAATACCGGCTGTATTTGGAGGAGTGATTATCTTATTGTCCTTGACTATGAAAACGTTGTCTCCAGTACCTTCAGAGACGAAACCTCTCTTGTCTAACATTATAGCCTCGTGTGCTCCAGCCTCGTTCGCTTCGATTCTAGCTAGGATACTGTTCAGGTAGTTGAGGCTCTTTATCTCGGCGCTGAGACAATCCGTAGGTATTCTCCTTATTGAAGATATTATGGCCTTTGCGCCCTTCTCTTGAGCCTCTTTTCCTAGAAGTGGTCCCATAGGCTGTACTATTATCACAATACTTGGTTTGGGGCATTTCCTTGGGTCTAATCCGAGGTCTCCTATCCCCCTGGTTACTATCAATCTTATGTAGGCGTCCTTGAATCCGTTCTTCTTCACTGCCTCGACGACCCTATTAATCATTTCCTCCTTTTCTATTGGGATTTCCAGCTTTATGTGTTTAGCAGATTTGTATAATCTTTCTATGTGTTCCCTTAGTTTAAATATGAGACCATTATATACTCTTATTCCCTCGAAGACTCCATCTCCATAGAGAAATCCGTGATCAAATACGGAAATTTTAGCCTCGTCTTTGGGGTAGAAGGATCCATCTATGTAGACATATACTTCCCTCTCGGACTCATTTTCCATGCCGAACCCCCCAAGGAATAGTGAAGGGGTTGAAATATTTTTCTACAGGAATAGTGAAGTGTGTATCTTGAGCAGTCCGAAGTTGGGTCATGCTTCATTGACGAACGGATTAATGGGAGGTGTGAGATTGTCTAGTAGGATAACCTACGGGATTCCCTTGTTATTGCTCCTAGTGATGGGAATGGTCATCCATTACTACTACTCTGATGATCTTCTCAATGACAAGGATAATACCTCTAGGTCTACGTCTGCAAAAATCGAGGGTGAAGTAATAGAGCTTCCATCACCATCTCACAGAGGAATAGTCTTAGAAGAGGCCATTCTAAAGAGAAGGTCCATAAGATCGTATTCCAACGAACCTCTGAGTATAGAAGAAGTGTCGCAACTTCTATGGTCAGCTCAGGGAATAACAGACAAAAGAAGGGGGTTTAGGTCCTGCCCATCTGCTGGAGCGACCTACCCACTTGAGATTTACGTTGTGGTCAGGAGAGTGTCTGGCCTAGAAGTCGGAGTGTACAAGTATCTCCCAGAGAGGCATGCTCTCCTACTCATTGACCATGGGGGAAAAGAAGAAGAGCTATTTAAAGCGTCCTTTTTCCAAGAATGGGTCAGGGATTCCCCAATAGTGCTAGTAATAGCAGCAAACTATCAGAGAACTACATCTGTGTATGGAGAAAGAGGTATTAGATATGTCCACATGGAGGCTGGGCATTGCTCCCAGAACGTGTACTTACAGGCCGTGTCCTTGGGATTGGGGACTGTTGCTGTCGGGGCATTCGATGATTCTGAAGTCAAGAAGGCGTTGAAGATTAAAGAGGAGCCATTGTATTTAATGCCCGTGGGTAGGCCTAGCTCTTCAACTCGTTCATAATTTCTTTTGCTCTATCATAGCTTATCTTTCCTTCTTTCACCATTATCTCTACTATTTTGTCCACTAACTCACCCTTGGCACCCACACTCATTGCTATGTTCCTAGCGTGAAGTTTCATGTGTCCTCTCTGTATTCCCTCTTTTGCTAGTGCCCTGAGTGCAGCTAGGTTCTGTACTAATCCCACAGACCCCATTATGCCTGCCAACTCAGAGGCTCTATTTACTCCGAGGATCTTCATGCATACCTGAGCTACTGGATGCACTTTAGTGGCTCCTCCAACAGTTCCTACTGCCATTGGCATTTCCAGTGTTCCGACTAGATCTCCGTCTCTATTGACTTCCCACCTACTCAGAGGTTTGTAGCACCCAAATCTACAAGCATATGCGTGTGCACCAGCCTCAATAGCCCTGTGGTCCTGTGCTGTGGCTAGGGCAACAGCTATTACACCATTCATTATTCCTTTGTTGTGTGTCGCTGCTCTGTATGGATCGACTTCAGCCAATGCCCAAGCTGTTACTATTCCCTCTACTAGGTCTCTTCCTCCAAGTTCTTCTTTATCTACCACAGTTCTAGCTCTCACCAACCTCTTGTCTGCTAAATTAGATATTATTCTGAGGTACACTTTCCCCCCAGTTATCTTCTCTATGTATGGGGCGACCGCTTCGCACATGGTGTTGACGGCATTAGCACCCATTGCGTCTCTCACGTCTACTAAGAGATGAATAACTAGCATCTTACCAACAGGGGAATCCAAGACCCTAGTCTCTAGATCTATGGCACCACCACCAAATTTGACTAGTATCGGATCCTTTTCGTTGGCTATTTTTAATATTTCTTCTTTTTCGGATAATACCGCCTGAGACTGAAAGTAGGGGTCTTCTATTCCGACTACTTGAATTTGTCCTATCATTACTGGATCCGTGACTTCATAGAATACTCCCCCTTTTTTCCTAGTCATTTTAGCAGCATTACTTGCTGCTGCCACCACTGATGGCTCCTCTAACACCATTGGTATCAGGTAGTCCCTTCCATTTATCAGGAAATTGGCCGCTATTCCAAGAGGGTAACTCATCGCACCTACTACGTTCTCTATCATTTTCTCTCCGACTTCCCTCCCTAGATTTCCGAAATTTGACAACAACTCTATTTCTTCATTTGATAGACCGGAAAAGTCTCTTAATACTTCTAGTCTCTCCTCTAGAGTGAGTTTATAGAATCCTGGTATCCTAGAGGTCTTGCTCAATGAATCACCCGCCTAGGTAGGAGAGTGCTGTGCTTATTAAATCTACTAGTAAGTCCAGATCAGGATCGACTACCTCGGAGAAGTCAATGCTCTTAACCTCTAAGGAGGAAAGCAAATGTTCCAAAACATTCAGGAGTTGATTCCCTCCTAATTCTCCATGTTGAAATCTCGAGTGGTTGTACTCCGGAGTAAGGACGTCTAGATCTACAGTCAGATGGGCCTGGCATCCAGAGAGGAAACTGCTCAAATCATTCACTATTTCAGTGATGGAGTAGTCCTCTAAGTTCATATATCTTCTTCTTCGGAAATATCTCCTCCTATAGGGATATATCCTAACTCTGTCTTGGAAATAGCCCAATTCTGTCTTAGGGCTAGAGGGTATCATTAACACAGGAGCTATTATTGCCGCCTTCTTTAGGAAGTCTCTGAGAGAGAAGTAGAGCCATGATGCGTGATCGAACTCATCTCTCATTAAGTCTGTGTGAGCGTCTATTGAGACTACTGCTTTTGCTCCCAATGCCTTGCATAAGAAGTAAGTATTGGAGTGATCACCCATGACGAACACTTTCGATTTCGTGACCCTTCCTAACATTAGCTCGCTCCTATGGAGTAGTTTTAAGTTCAGACCCCTCTCTGACAAAGGAATTGCTAGGTCTTCAGTGAAGTATGGCTCTTCGTCTCCCCATATTAAAGTCACTTCGTCGCTCTCGTCACTCTCAAGTTCCTCGCCCAGACTGGTGGAGTTGAAACCGGTATTTCTACTTCCCACCACTCTACCTTCTCCTCCTCCCTTCCTACCTCCTCTATTGACTTTAAGAAATTCAGGAAGTTTTCACTCATCCTTAACCCTTTCAATCTGTGTCTTATTTCCCCTTTCTCTATTAGATAGACTCCATCTCTGAATATTGTGGAGAAGTCTCCTGTTCTGTAGTTCTGGAATCTAGTGTACCAGTTGGAGTTCACCAGTATTCCTCTCTCTATTTCTGAAATCATTTCCTCCATTCTTTTTCTGCCCGGCTCTAAAATGAGGTTAAATGGTCTGGGAGATATCCACCCAGCATTTCCTGTGTTATTTGTCTCGTACTTCTTGGATGTAGAGTGGTTGTGCAAGTACGTTTCAAGTACTCCCTCCCTAATCAGATATTTGTTTTTAGTAGGAAAGCCCTCGTCATCGAACTTCCTGGATCCTAGTCCTCCCTCTATTGTTGGATCGTCTCTTAAGTAAACTTTCTCACTAGCTATTTTCTCCCCTAACTTCTCTGCTAAGAAGGAAAATCCTGCTTCCACGTAAAATATGCTGGTCGCGAATGAAACGTAATCTAGTAAGTTCCCCATAACTATCGGGCTTAATAGAAGGTCGTACTTCCCAGGTTCTCCACTCCTCGCCTCTTTACTTAAAGTAGCCATTTCTCCAGCTATTTCTCCCGCCCTCTCTGGGTCGAATCCTCCTAAATCTCTGGAACAGGACAGCCACTGTCCTGATCTTTCTTCATCTAAAAATGCTCTCACGTTTATTTTTATCTCAGTTCCTTTCTCGCTTGCCTCTATACCAGAACTACTCGCTAGATTGACTTCTTCCACTATGGAGTATAGAGTGCCGGCGACTCTGTTCACTCCTTGCTCTAGCGCTGAATTGATTGCGCCTTCAGCCTTGTCGACCAATTCCGTGTCCATTGTCTCTATTTTCTTGTCATATATTCCCTTGATCTCGGTGTAATCGAATGGTCCAGTGGGTATTCCATAATAATCCTCCTTTGGCTTGAACGTCTCCAAATTAGAAATTATTCTTGGTAAAACTTCTTTCTCTACTTCATCTCCTAGAACTTCTATTTCTGAAACAGAGATCTTTTTGTCTTTTGAAATGAAAAGAGATACCTCTTTCTTCCTCCATTCCTTCACCACGTCTATCTTGTTGTTAGAGAACCTTATCTGTTTCATCTCATAGTCCCTAACTATAGAGATGACGTCCTCTGCACCGAGTTTCTTCACGCTCTCGACTATTTCGTTAGGAGAAATAGGCAATGGAATCACCTCCTCGTTAATAATCTGACTCTCCTCAATCTCACGTGTGGACCTCCAAACCACACAGGGACTCCTTGCATCGGATCTCCTTTTCCACAATGCCCTGTTTCAAAGTCGAGGTCATTCCCCACTGCATCTACGCTTTTGTATAGACCTTCCGTGGTCATCTCGAGTATAGGTTCTCTCACTGGAGCTTTTATCTCCCCGTCCTCTATGAGATAGGAGTGTCTCCCTATGTACCTCTGATTCCATCTCCTGTCGTCTATATTCCATTCCATGTAGGTCTTGATGTACACGCCTAGCTTAATGTCCTCTACTAACTCTTCAAAAGAGTGGTCTCCAGGTAACATGAAGGTATTGGCCATTCTGACTATTGGCTCTCTGTCATAGGAGGATGCCCTTGCAGAAGCATTGCTATTTGTCTCCAATTTGTAAGCTGTTTCTCTATTATGTAGCAATTCGTTGGCAACACCGTCTTTTATGAGATACCTCCTTCTAGCTTTGACTCCTTCGTCATCGTACAAGTAGAAACCAAAGGATCCTTCCAAGGTTGGATCCTCCACTATGGTTACTGCTTCACTGCCTATCTCCCATCCGAGCTTATCTGGAGACATGTAACTCTCTCCGGCTTGAGCAGCTTCTCTACCCATTATCCTGTCTGCTTCGAAGGGGTGCCCACAGGACTCGTGCACAACTATCCCAGTTACCTGCGGCCCTATGACTACATCTAACTCCCCCTCCGGTGGTTTCTTACCATTAAACATTTTCTCCATTTCTCTTATTTCATTTAGCACCCTATCTCTGAAGTTAATCTCTTCTAGAGTCTCCCATCCCATGCTCTTACCAAATGAGCCCATGGTCTGAAGTACGTCGCCGTTTCTCATGAGCACAGCAGAGTAGAATGCTTCCACTCTAGTCACTTGGCTCTCTATTTTCGATCCCTCGCTGTTCGCGTAATGCTTCTCTGTACACTGATTCCTTATCTCCAAGAATCTAGAGGGTATTTTCACGTTGATCTCTTCTTCTAAGCCTAATATCTCCTTGTCTAAATCCATCAAGTAAGATATCCTTTCTTCCAAATCAACATCTCTTGGATCTATTTTCGGTCTATTCCCCCATTTATCTTCGGTGAATTCCTCATCCGAGAGTCCTTCTTCTCCTTTGAATGCCTTTGCCATTGATATTGCCTTCTTTACTGCGTTTTCTACCTCATCTTTCTCTAAGATGTTGGTGGATGCGAATCCCATTGAACCATTGACCAAGACTCTGACACCAATTCCTCTGCTCAAGGAAAAACCAGATCCCTCTGGGACCCCGTTTTTCAGTATTACCTCTTCTGACCTCTTGAGCTCTAACCTAGCCTCAGAATAATCAGCTCCAAGTCTCGAGGCAAAATCAATCGTGTGTTCCAGTATGTCTTTCATACTCCCTCCAAGTAGTTGGAGACTCTTAGATTAAAACGTTAACTACGCAGACTCTATGACCTGATTTACATATATAGTAGAAATGCCTATTTTGAGGTTTGATCCAAGTCCATTTTTTCCTTAATCTCGTCTATATCAACTAATGTGTCCTTACATCCGTCTTTCAGTAACAGGACTGCTTGACATGGTATTCCTACTTCCTTGAGTTTATCCATTCCTAGGTTTGCTTCTTCGTAACAAGCCACACCTATAACTGCTTTAGGTCTCTTTTCCTTCACTATCTTTTTAACCATACTTCCTCCCGGCAAAACATATGTCTCATATCCCCTTTCTTTTGCCAGTTTCCTAATTCTAAATATTTGACATTCCTCTATTTCACATCCGTCGCAAACCAATCCGAACTCGTTGTATTTGCATGGACAATCTTTGTGCCTTAAACAGTGGGGGAGGAGTATAATTCTCTCGTTTTTCGGTACTTGTTTAAACTCTTCCTCGTTTAATTTATTCCTTATTTCGATGTGGAGGTAGTTCAAAAGATCTTCCTTTAGACCGAATTTCTTGCCTATGAATTCTAGGATTTCCGCAACGTCTTTGTGGAGCATAGAGTCTATTATGCTCCACACCTTGGCCCTTATTCTTCTCCTCATTTCATTTTACCCCAGTGGCATTTAATCCGAGGGAACTTTAACCTTGTGGGTAACTATTCTAGAGGAAGACGTGAACTTCATTTTCCCGTATTTGTACTCGGCGAGAACGAATATCCCAATTGGACCTTCGCTTTCTAGAATATACCTAGACGTATCTATGTCTAAAGACTTCCATTTAGTTCTCGTGTAATCGGAATACGTCTTCCCAACTCTGGACGGCTTCCCGTAAATCAGCTTATAGGACTCGGGGGTCCTTGAGAAATTTGCTTCTACCATTAGGGAGTTTCCCATACTGGAGACGTTTATCTCGACTTCAGGCCATTCCTTTCCATCCTCAACTAGCTTAACGAATGAGAAGACTATAGACCAAGTCTCAGAGAGTCCATGAACTCCTGAATGTGTAGCATTCGGAATATAGACTATGTGGAAACTTTCGAGGAAGTCCTCGTAAGTGGACTCGAGTCC
>Ga0164318_10000384_pt1 | contig 32671 bp, 28 predicted proteins | sample GuaBasSedimGuay9_FD_113734 | JGI IMG/M metagenome (GOLD analysis project Ga0164318, IMG submission 113734) | Subseafloor sediment microbial communities from Guaymas Basin, Gulf of California, Mexico - Guay9, Core 4571-4, 0-3 cm | ecosystem: Environmental > Aquatic > Marine > Hydrothermal vents...
AGAAGAAGCATTAAAAAAGATTTCTGAAGAGTTTGGTCTTTCGATAGAAAATGCAGAAAAATTGCTGAATGGTTTATAGCAGAACAATTAATTTTATTAACAGAACGATTTTTAACAGTACTAGTAAATGCATTTTTATTCATTTTAACAGAACTATTAATTTTATTTGCTAAATTATTAAATATAAATATAATTTTATTTTAACCACATAAGAAATTTACAATGAGCTTATACATCTTCCTATTTACCTTTAAGTATGGCTCTTAGAACTCATTTCTCGTAACTAATAAAAGAAACTTTGAGTCTTAGAGTCTTTGTGGCTAAATTATTAAAATAAAGAAATGTTGTATTTATAAATAAATGTTATTATTTCGTGTTTATTAGTGTTTATCCGTGGTTAAAAACAATTAATTCGTGGTTATTATGAGAAAAAATATTACTATTAAAGAAATGTTGGACATCTCAAACAAACTTTATGAAAAACATAAAGATTATTGGGATAGCAGTCCGGAATCAAATATTAATTGGGTTTGCTGGCTCGTTGGTGAAGTTGGTGAGGTAATTGATATTATCAAGAAAAAGGGAACGGATAAAATTATGAATGACGAGACTATCCGCCGGGAAATGTTATTAGAAATCACTGACTGCTATATGTATTTAGCCGATATAATCAATCGGTACAAATTCACCGCTGAAGAATTTTCCGAAGCGTACAACGAAAAGATGGATTACAATCTCAAACGGGATTATACAAAAAGTACGACAAAGGCGGATAAATTAGGGATTGGTAATTTGTAATTGGAAATTGGAAAACGCAACCCATTTAAATTGCAAAATAGGACGCTGAGGACAGCGTCCCTCCAGATGTTTAATTCACCATATTCCGTGATGATGCAACAATTTTAATAAATTGTTCTAAACGCGAAGCGTTTGTGATGAATTTTTAATAAAATAACAAACCATTATTTGTTATTTTTTGAAATATTTATCATTTAAATCATTTTTATTCGTGTGTATTAGTGTCCATTAGTGGTTAAAAAATATTAAATTAAATTCGTGGTAAAAAATTATGAAAAAGTCACAATATGAATCAAAATTATCAGAAAAAAATATTGAACAATATGTCCCACCTAATAATGTATTAGCGGAGAAATGCGTTCTCGGCGGAATGATAACGGACGAAATTGTTCTTGTAACTGCGATTGATACTCTTAACTCGAACTCGTTTTGTCTGCCGGAACATAGACAAATATTTCTTGCAGCAGAAAATTTGTACAGTAAAATGGCACCTGTTGATATTGTTAACCTTACAGAAGAATTGTTAAAAATGGGTTGCTGTATGGAACAAGCATGCGGGGCAGTTTATTTGAAAGAGCTTATTGATTCAGTTCCAACAACAGCCAATTACGAATATTACATAAAAATAGTTCACGATAAATGGCTTATGCGTGAACTAATTTCCACTGCCAACCAAATTATAAATAACTGTAAGGAAAGTAATCGGGAAGTATATAAAATTCTTGGATCCACTTATCATGAACTTTTCAAGATTGAAAAATTAAGTGTATGTGATGAATTCAAGAAATTAAAAAGTATGATGAATCAAATTGCAGGTCATATTAAGAAATTGATTGATAATAATAAATCTGTTATCGGATTAGACACCGGATTCAGAGAATTAAATGAGTTAACCACCGGATTCCACGATGGCGAACTTATTATTCTCGCGTCACAACCAGCCGTTGGGAAAACCGCTCTCGCGCTTAATATTGCCGAAAATGTTGCTATTAATGAAAATAAAGCAGTCGCTATTTTCTCACTCGAATTAACCGCGTTAGAACTTTCCATGAGAATACTCTCTTCGTATGTAAGAATTGACGCGCAAAAATTGCGCCGAGGAGGATTAACTCAACAAGACCTTTCTTTACTACTTCAAGCAAGTGCTGCTCTTAAAGAATCCAGTATTTATATTGACTCGTCGGCAACTCTTACCCCGTTAGAAGTTAGAGCTCGCTGCCGCTGGTTAAAAGCTGAAAATCCGAATCTTGGGCTCATTATTATTGATTATCTTCAATTAATGCACAGTTCCGCCTCAGAAACTGAAAACAGTGAGCAGGAACTTTCGCAGATTTTACGGTCATTAAAATCTATAGCACTTAATTTTAATGTGCCTATTATTGTTCTTTCGCAATTGAATAGAGAATCAGAAAATGACTCTCGACCTAAATTAAGTCAACTAAGAGAATCCGGCGCTATCGAGCAGGATGCAGATTTAGTTCTTTTGCTTTATAGGAAATATATGACTTCTCATGATCCTAAAGATGAAAATACCGCTGAACTGATTGTCACAAAACAGCGTAATGGTCCAATAGGAAATATACTTCTTAAATTTGAAAATAAATACGCGAGATTTGAAGATTCGCCGGAGGGATTTGCAGAAATGTATTATAGGGACGATGAGTGAAGGTGGTAAGGTGTAAGGTGTCCATCTTGGTAGATAACAATTAATGTTTGAAATTAGAAACTGGAAATTTGAATAGCCTGTTTGGAGTGCAGTAATAAAGACACGATAGTGGCTTTTACTGCGTTGGCGAGTTATCGCCAAAACGAGTGGGTAAGTTGAATAACATACCTCTTTTTTAATTTATTTCAGCATATTAATTTAACCCCTTAGCAAAATCTTTGCTAAAAAAGTCTCCGGCTTGGAATAAGCGATTTAAAATGACTAGCAGAGAACGTATAAAAAGAATTATTGGTGGAGAAAAAGCTGACCGATTCGGAAATCCTCATGAAGATACATGGCTGATTATCCATAATTATTTTGGAACAAAAACCGATGAAGAACTTCGGCAAAAAACTTAATGATGATTTTCGTTGGTTCACTCCGCAGTTTTTTCACGGAATATACAGACCCGAGAACGGAATAGGAATGTTCGATGCCGGAGAATATTGAAGTTATGGCGGAAGCAGCAACTGAATAAATGAAATTCTCCCTTCTCGTAGCACTATTTCCAATATTTTTTGATTTAAGATATGAATAAAAAGTTCCGTTTTGATATAATTATTAAAATGAAACAAAAAATAATAATATTTTCTCTCGGAATATTGATCGCAATATCTCTATTCTTTTTTCCGGTGCTGAAACTTCCCGTTTTAGACTCAACAGCAGATAATTATTTTGAAGAGGCAATAACAAAAGCCGGCATCGCTTATGCGACATGCAGAATTATTAATGCTTCTGTCTCGGTTGCAAAAGAGTCAACTCTGGAGTTGGAACCTGCCGGAGTAGGGGTGTCTCTCGCCGTTGGACAGGTGTTAGACCCTATTGACGACATGACTGAGCGATTGTCGGATGTGATTGTAACAGCGATAACTTCATTGGGTGTTCAGGAATTAGCGTATGAAATCAGTGTGATTTTTGCACCACCGATACTTTCGGTTTTTATTTTCATTTTAGCGGTTTTGGTTTGGTTTGATAACCGAAAAATTATTCGATTTAGAAAAATAGTTCTCAAGATTATTTTAATTATTATAATTGCGCGCTTTTGTCTTCCGATATCATCTGTGGCAAATAATTTTATCCAAAAAGATTTTTTTGACGATAAAATTATATCCGCAAATAACGAATTGAAGCTGAATACAGCTGAACTTGATAAATTAGCGGAACTGTCCCTCCCGAAAATTGACGGGATAAAAAAAACAATTGAGAACAGCGCCGCGCTTATCAAACAAAAATCAATAGAATTTAAAGATGCTATAATAGTTACTGTCAGCAATATGGGAGATATAATTAAAAATTTATTGAAGCTTACGTATTTATATGTTGGAGTGTTTTTGATTCAGGTTATTATTTTACCATTGCTAACATTTTGGTTTCTTGTAAAAATAGTAAACACACTTTTTCAAACAAAAATTCCCGTAATTCTGCATCATCCTTCAAAAACAAAAATGAAAAATGATTAAAGAAATTATTATGCATACTTTATTCTTAGGGTTTATACCATTTGCGGCGGGATTTGTTACAAATTGTACAGCAAAAACTAACAAGCCAATGGTTGAATGCGGAAAATTTGTGAAAATTTATGACCCAAGCGTTGGCGAGAAAGAACAATGGTACATTAATGACCATTGCTTTATTTACGGTCCTGGAGGAAAATGGAATCTTTTCGGCATCACTCATAAAGAACCGGCAAATCCGCTTGACGAAAAGAATTTCGCTCACGCAACAGCAAAAAAGCTCTTTCAAAACACTTGGAATAAACAGCCGTTTGCTCTTACTGTTGCCGAGAAACCGTCATGGAACGAAAAACATCTTTGGGCGCCGTATGTAATTTTACACAACGGAACATATTATATGTTTTACTGTGCCGGTGGCAAAGATCATACAAAATATAAAATCCATCTTGCCACTTCTCCTGATTTAAAGAGCTGGACCCGGCATTCTAAAAATCCAATGATTGTAGATGGTTTTGATGCTCGAGACCCTTTTATTTTACGATTAGATAATAAATGGATAATGTATTACACGGCAAATCGACCTGCAAAGAAAGGGAACCATGTTGTTATCGCGGTTACAAGCGATGACTTAATTAACTGGAAAAATCCACAGGTCGTTTTTAAACACCCGATAGTTGGTACTTTTGGCGGACCAACTGAATCGCCGTTTGTTGTCGCGCGAAACGGGAAATATTATTTATTTGTTTGTACTAATAATCCTTATGACAATACGGCTGCCTATGTTAGCGATAACCCTTTTCATTGGGATATAGAAAATAAAGTTGGAGAGTTCCCGGCTCACGCTGCAGAAATTATTCAGGATAATAACGGGAAATGGTTTATCAGTCGTGCGGGATGGGGTCGTGGCGGAGTTTATCTCGCGCCATTGATTTGGAATGATGAGCAGCTAAGTAAAAAGTAAGATTTCTCCTCCTAAAAATAATAAATATGAATACTGAAATTGAACGAAATTTAAACATTCAGCCAATTGCAGAAATAATGAGTAATGACGGAATTAATGCTAAAGATCTTGTGAATGCTTCCGCAGAAATGCTTACTCATAAAATGGTGGCACGGGCCTGTAAAGGCAGACGATTAACTCCAAATGTAAAAGTAAAAGTTCGCAACGCGTTGAACAAATTTACAGGAAAAGAATATTCTTTGGAAGATTTGTTTAATTACTCTTGAAATCGAATTGCAACTAACGGTTTTTTAGCATCTCATCTATCTCGCTCTTTTCATACTCGCCCTCGAAATAACTGCTTGTAATATCATACAAAGCAAGCGAATCGTTTGATAAATGTTTATCAACTAACTTTTGCTGAATTTGTTCTTGCCACTCCAAAAGTCTGTCCATTGAAGCAAAAGAAGCGCCGAATTCTTTTGATTCAATAATTTTCATTGCATCGGCAGAGTCTTTCATAACAACCTTCCCTTGCAAAGCGGCCTAAACAAAGAGTATTATAATCTTGTGGCGGAATGTGTCCGCAAGTTTCATGAATTGTTTTGCTGTTTTTTCGAATTGTAGTCCGCAAGACGCCTCTGAAGCGTTTGCCTGACTTTTGAATTTCGAGATGAACTTTTTTGTTTTTAATCCTCTATGGCTCTATTATATCATAAACAAACTATAATATCGAGCATATAATTTTCGCCAGCATGGCTATAAATGAAAGCCAAAAATGGCCAGATAGCGGTATATATCGTTGTTACAGCGTTTTTGGTTGCAGAAGATGCGTTAAAAGTAGAATTAGCAGGATGTTCAAGCTAAAAAAGCGGGTAAAATATTGCAAGGTTTTAAACACTTATTGCAAAATTCTTGCAAAAAAAGGTGTAAAAGCTCGTTTTATTTGTTAAATCTAAGTTTACATTTTTAAGCATTCTTTTGTATAATATATTAATTAAGTAACGATTGGATTTATCATTTGTGATATATATAAAATATTATGCCGAAAAAAATATTGATCAGTTTTTTTATTTCGATTATGCTACTATGCGCCGTTAATTTTATCCCATCAAATAAATGGGTTGAAATTGATGACTTCAAGACCAATCAACTTGAAAACTCTACTTGGACAGTGAAACAATATGACGCCGGTGATAGGATCCTGACTATAATGTCAACTCCTATTTCTGTTCCTCACAGCAAAAGACTAAGACTTTCCGGTTCACCCATTATTCGCCAAAATGGAAAAAATACTTTTATTTCCCCATTAAGCATAAACTTGCTTAGTGATTCCGAACTCGATTCTAACGGCAACAATATCAATATTGCTTATCAGCAAGCGAGAGATAACTTTTATGCTGATTTTAAAATCACCGGCAAACAGACAAACGCACTTTTAAGCATCTCTCATTATTCTCCTGACAGCCAAATAATTGGGCAGCTTGAATTACACGCTATTCCGAATTTGCTACAAAACGTTGTTATTTTTTTTAACAAAGTAAAAATTAGTTTTTACTATATTTTAATATTTTTAGTTATCGGGTTGTTAGTTTCCCTTTCCGCCATAATCTTTTCGAATTTCAGAATAATATGTTTGGTTTTCGGCATTTTACTAATAATCACGGGGTTAATAATAATATTTATTCCTATAGACCATTTCACCGGCGAAAATATTGTAAAAAATGACTGGAATAAAAAAACAAAAGGCACAAATAAATTAAAATTACTGGACAGTAAAATAAAAGCGTTGCCGATCATACTCAAACCAAATAAATATTATGTAATAAGTTGGCAAGATAGATTGATTAATACAGTAAATCCGGAATTTACTTCATGGCGATTGGATCTATTAGGAAAAGGCGGGAAGCCTGACTTAAAGTCACAAGAAACGGAATTATTTTTTTCAAATATGAAAAATAACTTTTCAAGGAATGATTTTATTATAAACAGTTATAATTTCACTTTAGGATTTATCAGATTTATGGGTCCATGGGGAAATGGAATTGAAATATCGAATCTCAGTATTTCAGAAATACCTGAATACTTTGTTAAATTAAAAAAGTTATCTATTTTCTTTTTCATATATGGAATATCACTTTTCTTGTTTTATTTCAAAAGCCGAATTTTGATTTTTTATAATCTTATAAAAGTAAGTTTTTCAAAAAGCCCTTTCTTAATCATTTCTTTTATATTTTTATCTTATTTTATTTTCGGTGCACTGTTCTTAAATAAAATATACGAAAATAATGGAGGCAATTTAGATGCCGGCCTGATATACAGATTTTTTGGCGCTCCAATATTAATAGCCATAATCTTATATCTTGCCGGATGGCCTTTCGTCAGATGGAGTTTAAAAAACAGACAAAAAAGGACGACTGAAATCCTATTATCTTTTCCAATTGGTTTTCTAATCATCCTTTCCACTCATTCGTTAAGTTATTTAGGAATAATCCCAATTTATCGAATTATAATTCTTTGCGCGATAATTCTATTCGCATGGATTTGGCAACTTTCTAATAAACATTTCCCCGCTCTGCCAAATTCATCAACCGCTATTGCAATTATTTTTGCCGTTTTCTTATTTTGGCTTGGCATTCATCCTTTACTTACCCAAAAAGACACTTGTTGCTTCACAATAACCAACAATGATATCTCAACTTATGTTCCTTTTGTTCAATGGGATATGGAACATTCAATGAAAGAAGCTTATAATTTGTCCATAAAGCATAGGGAACCCCCTTATATAGGCTTTATGGCATGGAGAATGAGACAGCAGCCTGTTACATTCGGTAATTATACCGCAATTGCCGCATTAGCAACACTAACCGGTTTAACAGCTTATCAAATTTATCCATTAATGTCCGGTGTTTTTCTTTCATTGATTTTTCTAAGTGCGTTAGGCTCTTTAATCGCCGCTAAACTCATAAAAACAAAAAATATTTTCCCGGCAATTTTATGTCTGGCATTAAACTTTATTGTAATACAATTAGTTTGGGAAAGCTTTTATAGTTCAATGGTCGGCTTTATTACATTATTTCCAATTACCGCTTTGGGAACCTATGCCTTTCTTAAAAAGAAATATCGGTTTAGTCTGATTATCGGAATAAGTTTAGCCGGATTACTGAATGCTTATCCGGAATATCTTTATATGGTATGCGCGCAATTAGGTTTAGCGTTATTTATAATTATAATAAAGGAAATTTGTGTTTTAAACTGGAGAAATATATTAAGAATTATCGGTGTTGGATTATCTATGTTCATTTTCACTTTTATTTTTGCTCCACAACAAACAACCCTTTTCGTAAAACAGGCAATACATAACCCTTTATCAGCAAATTCAGCATCGAATTCTATAATTAAAAATAATGACGGAGGAATAGATTATCCCAAAAGAAGTTTCTTCCTGGTCTATGGATTTCTCGGTAATTGGGAGACTTCTTTATCAAATAAAGTTTTTATATCTCCAAATACTTACAGAAATGTTTCTTTTGTTTTATCCTTCGCGTTTTTTCTTGCTCTATTAAGATTATTTATCCTCAGAACAAAAACATGGCCCGCTTTATTTCTCTTTTCATCCGCTATTCCTTACGGTCTAATGATTGCATGGGCTTATTTTATAATTCCAAACCCTTACGTCTATTTTAAAACTCTCGGATTCGTCGCTCCATTCGTAAGCGCGGCTTTTTTAATATGCTGGCTTGACTGGTTTAAGCTTGAACGTCATAAACTCATTAAGAATATTTTATTGTTAGTTATGGTACTGTGGGTTATATGGAGAATAGTTGCCGTTCACGCCGAAACATATCATTTACAGCCTCATATTTTCATAGGAAAATCCGTAACTTCTTTAGAAGAGATATATGATATAGTTCCTGAAGATGCCCCAGTCAGGATAAATTTTACCGAATGGTTTAATTCGGCGCATATTGTAACTGTTTTACGTCACAGGCATTTGCATCTCAACGAGCCGTTTTCTTATGTTCAGAAAGTATACACGAACGACAATTGGAGATATACTCTGGAAAATAAACCTTTGAAAAATCGAACAAATGTCTGGAATAACGGGACATATTATCTTTATAAAAGAGAGAAGATTAAATAAATATTATTTCGTAAATAATTACCATCCAAATTAGAAAATGAATATTTCAGTAGTTATACCAACTTATAAATGCAGCAGTTCGTTATCTGAACTTAATGAACGACTGTTAAATACATTAGTAAAGATTACCGATACCTTTGAAATCATTTATGTTAATGACGCAAGTCCGGAAAATGACTGGGATATCATTTGCCGACTGGCCAAGAACGATAATAGAGTAAAAGGAGTGAACTTTAGTAGAAACTTCGGGCAGCATTACGCTATTACCGCGGGCGTTGAATACGCTAAAGGAGAATGGGTTGTCGTTATGGACGGTGATTTACAAGATCAGCCTGAAGACATTGTTAAACTTTACGAAACAGCAAGATCGGGATACGAAATTGTTTTTGGTATAAGAGAGAACAGAGAGGACAATATTTTAAAAAGTTTTAGAGCCAATGTGTTTTTTAAAATCTTTGATTCAATTGCGAATACTAAATCCGATCCCAAAGTTAACACTTTTAGTATATGCTCAAGAAAAGTAGTAGATTATTTTTTAAGGATGAAAGAACAAACGCGCTCTTATACTTTGTTTTTACGCTGGCTGGGTTTTGAAAAGAAATTCATTCCTGTCTCCCATAAAAGACGCGAAAACGGCGGCTCTGGATATTCTTTTAGTAAATCAGTCAAACTCGCATTAGATTATTTCCTCATTTATTCAAATAAACCTTTGTACTTTGCTGTATATTTCGGGTTTACCGTGGCTTTTATTTCATTTATTGGAATTCTTGTTGTTATATATAAACATCTGGTTAATCAAATATCAGTTCAGGGATGGACAAGTTTAATCATTTCAACATCTTTCTTTGCCGGAGTTATTATTATCTTTTTAGGCATTATAGGTATTTATATCGGGAAAATATTTGATAACACTAAAAACCGACCTTTATACGTCGTAAAAGATATTGTAGGCTTATGAAAAGAAAAATTCTTATATTAGGCGGAAATATCTATCAGAAAGAACTGATTATAAAAGCCAAACAACATGGTCTCTTTGTTATTTCTTTGGATAACAGACCTGATAATCAGGGTCATCTTCACTCCGATAAATATTATAATATTAGTACTGTGGATTATAATAAAGTGCTGCAAATTGCAAAGGAAGAAAATATAAACGCGATAACCTCAGCTGCATCAGATGTGGCTTTGTCAACAATCGGATATGTGAACGATAATCTTAATCTTTCTGGAATAAATTTTCTGCAGGCGAATCTTTTTACTGATAAATTAAAATTTAGAAACCATTTAAAATCTACTAAATTAGCGCCAATATATTTTAAGGAAGTATCTTCAGTTGATGACATTATTAATGTACTTTATGAATTTAAAAAAACATTGTTAATAAAACCCGTAAAAAGTTCGGGGAGTAAGGGAGTCAAAGTTATAGATTTTAATGATGCAAAAGAGAAGGATAAACTTAATTCACTTTTACAAGAAGCTAAAAATTATTCGATTGATAATCGGGTTTTAGTCGAAGAATATTTTCACGGGAAAAATTGTTCCGCTGAAGGATATTTAGAAAATGGTAAGATTCAAAGTATCACCTTCTCAGAAAAATTGACAACTGAGCATCCTACAAGAGTGCCGATTCAACATATTGTCCCTGCACCAATCAACGAAAAAATATACAACAGATTTTGTTGTTTTATCGAAACTTTGTTTCAGTCTGTAAAGCTTTATGATTCTATTTTTAATTTAGATGTTATAATAAACGATATAGATTTTAATATTATCGAAGTATCTCCCCGAACAGGCGGAAATTGTATTCCTGATATTATTAAATATCATTCCGGAACAGATATGTTTGAAGTCGCTTTAAATATAGCCTTAGGAAACAAAATATCCCCGAAGAAAAAATGCGGGCATGGTTTCGTTGGCGTAAGACTTCTGCGTTCGGACATTTCCGGGAAATTGAAAGATGTCTCTTATAATAATCATATAGTCTCCAAATTTAAAAATTTTGTACTGGAAACGATGATCGATTACAATCCCGGAGACGAAATTGCTGCTTTTACAAACGGCAGCCACCGGATTGGTCATATTATTTTAAAGAGTGATAAGATTGCGCATTTAAGAAATTTATTAAATGAAGCTGATAATTATTTTCGATGGGAAATTAATGTTTAATAAAATAAAAATGATACCCCGTTCCAGGGTAAACTATACTTTTTTTGATTTATTTAACTTAAGTTTTATAAAACCAAAGAAATATTATTCCAAAAAGATTCTGCTTTTCTTAAAATCATTATTCTCTCAAAAAAATATACTTTTAACTCCTTCTGGTCGTGGAGGATTATATCTTATCTTAAAATCTCTGCCGCAAAAAAATGTTTTTGTCCCCGCTTATACATGCAATGCTGTTATTGAAGCCATAAATCATGCCAAGAAGAGTTGTTGTTATATTGAAGTAGAAGAAAAAGGTTTTAATGTTAATATCGATATGCTTAAAAAAGAGCTAATCCCGGGCTCTGTATTTATTGCAACGCATCAATTCGGATTTCCGACGGAAATAGAAAAAATCAAAGAAATTTGCGATAAAAACAATTGTGTCTTAATTGAAGATTGCGCGGGGTCATTCGGCACCAGGATTTCAAATGAATTAACAGGAACTTTCGGTGACTTTTCCTTTTTCAGTTTTGATTCTACAAAATTAATCAACGCACCTCTTAAAGCCGGATTTGTAATAATCAGGGATGACATTAATTTTAGAAAACTGAAAGGAATTTACGATAAAGAAATACAACCAATGCCTTTTTTACATAGGGTGAGACTATTTATTAAAGCTTTAATTTACACATTGATTTCATCATCAAACATAATATATAAATTTTTCCATCTTTTCTTTTTTGAATCAAGAAATATTATCACATCTGAAACCACTCGTATTAACCCGCAATTAAACGAATTTTATAAATACGATGTAACCGGCTGGCAGTCAGCAATCATTTTAAAACAGTTAAAAAATTTAGATGATATTATTTCCAAACGACAAATTTTATATAACTTCTATCAACAAAAAATAAAAAATAGTATAATAAAACTACCGATGGAATCTTTGGATAACAGTTGGGTATGCATTAGATTTCCAATTATGATAGAAAATAAAATAGAGTTCTACCGTAAATTAGTTAAAAGCAATATTGATTCTGCTTTTAGTTTTACATATATTGTAACGCCAAAAGATTACCGGTTCGCGCACAAATATGCCGAACAGGTTTTAGACATTCCTTTTTACTACCGGTTAAGTTGCAAAGAACAAAATTATATTATAAATGAATTAAATAAATTATGATTATTCCTTTTAATAAACCGCACTTGAATGGAAAAGAATTAATCCATATCGTTGAAGCTCATAAACTTAAGCACCTTTCCGGTGATGGTCACTTTACCCGAAAATGCAACGAATGGCTTGAGCATCAAACACAATGTAAAAAGGCTCTCCTTACTCATTCATGCACCGCGGCGCTTGAAATAGCGGCAATTCTTGCTGACATCCAACCCGGTGATGAAATTATTATGCCTTCCTACACTTTTGTTTCTACGGCCAACGCATTTGTTTTGCGCGGAGGCACTCCGGTATTTATTGACATTAGACCGGATACTCTCAATATTGACGAGGCTAAAATTGAAGCGGCAATTACTAAAAAAACCAAAGCAATTGTGCCTATGCATTACGCGGGTGTAAGTTGTGAAATGGATACAATAATGGACATTGCTGAAAAATACAAACTTGTTGTCATTGAAGACGCCGCACAGGGGATTATGTCAGATTACAAAGGAAAACCTCTCGGAAGTATAGGCCACCTTGCAGGCTTAAGTTTTCATGAAACAAAAAATATAATATCAGGAGAAGGCGGCGCTTTATTGATAAATGACGAAAACTTTATTGAACGCGCGGAAATCATCAGAGAGAAAGGAACAAATCGCAGTAAATTCTGCAGAAAAGAAATAGATAAATATTTCTGGGTTGATATTGGCTCTTCCTATTTACCGAGTGAAATTACCGCTGCCTTTTTATGGGGACAAATAGAAGAAGCAAATTTATTCACTCAACATCGCCTTTCTATTTGGGATACCTATCACGAAGCGTTCAAAGTATTTGAAGAAAAAAAGATATTACGCCGACCTGTTATACAGTCCAATTGTGTTCATAACGCGCACATGTATTATATAATTTTGCCTGATGAGGAAACGCGAAATAATTTAATGAAATTTTTAGAAAAAGAGAAGGGTATTTCATCAACATTTCATTATGTTCCGCTGCACAGCACCCCTATGGGTAAAAAAGTTTCACCACGCACACAAGAGTTACCAATAACAGACGATTTAAGTTCCCGTCTGCTCAGGCTTCCCTTTTATTACAATCTAACAAGTAAAGAGCAGAGTTATATAATCGAATCGATAAAAGAGTTTTACGGTATAGCACATTGAAAAGCAAAATTAACATAATTTTGTTATTGTTTATTATCATCTTACATTTTTAAGCGTTTTTTTGTATAATGTAAAATATTATATTACAGTATTTTAACATATCCTTTTTATATAAAATAATAATAATTTTATGGAAAACATTAGACGCATTGCTCTACTTTTATTCGGATGGCTCTTATTTGAAGCTCCCGTCCTGAGACATATTAAAAACGCTGTCTATAAACGCGTTTTTAATATGGGCGCTGGATGCAATACTCAGTTCGGTACTAAATTTGTTCTGGTACACCCTAATCCGAAAATTGATCAAACATTAAAAATTGGAAACCGAGTCGCTTTCGGCGCAAACTCATTCCTTGACTTTTCAGGCGGACTTGAACTTGGCGATGATACCTGGCTCTCACAAAACGTTTTCATTTTCACGCATACTCATCAGGTAAAATCACGTGTTTTGAAAAAAGAACAGCCGATAACATATCATCCGCTTAAAATCGGGAAAGATTGCTGGATTGCCGCTAACGTTACTATTCTGCCTTCGGTAGGAACAATTGGCGACGGCGCTATCATCGGTGCCGGCTCAGTTGTTACCAAACCAGTAGAACCATACACAATTATCGCCGGAAATCCTGCAAAAAAAATCGGAGAAAGAACTTAATGGCTAAATTCTCAAAAAAGAAACTGCTGATCGGTGCTAAAATTGTCATTACCTTACTCTGCTTCGGGTTGATGTTCTGGTACATCGGTATCGATAAATTAATCGACACTTTTCTTAATGCTTCGTGGATATTGCTCGGTATAGCTTTCGCCATGACTCCGATTTGTCTTTTCGTAAAAACTATTCGCTGGTATTACCTTGCCCGTTCTGTTGATGATTCCATCACATACAAAGATGCTGTTCTTTCTTATCTTGCCGGATTATGTCTCGCGGTGATTACTCCTTTCGCGACAGGTGAACTTGCACGCGGCTGCTATTTTAAAGATCGAGCCGCTTCAACAGGAAAAGTATTTATTGATAAGCTGGTTGATCTCACGGTCGTTGCGATTTTCACTTTAGCGGGAGTTCTTTTCACTGTTGGTTATATTCAGATAAAATTTATTTCGGTTGCGGCTTTAATTATTCTCATCACGATTTGGTTTATACGAAAATCTTTCAGCCGGTTTTGTGAGTTTTTAAGTCAACGCTTTAAAATCGCGGCAATCGCAAAAATAGGTATCGCATTCGCTGAAATAGAAACAAAACTATTGGTTAAAATTTTCGCTCTCGCTTTTCTATTCTTCGCTATGTTTTATTTCCAGGCTTTTATCATTCTTAACGCTTTTTTCAATCAGCCGCCGATTGCGACAATCCTTTTTTTCCCGCTCATAACTTTAAGCACAATCATTCCGGTTACTATCGGCGGACTCGGAATAAGAGAATGGGCTGCCGCGCTTTTATTAAAACAATTTGATATTCCGGAAGCTGTTGCTGTAAACACATTTTTCATGCATTTTATTTTAATAAATTTTATTCCCGCACTAATCGGTGCTCCTTTTGTTCACCGTCTTATTCGTTCAAAACAAACAATTGAGGAAAAATAATAATATGAAAAATTTTGCTATTACAGGCGTTGCGGGCTATATCGCTCCAAGACATTTACAAGCTATTAAAGATACAGGAAATAATCTTGTTGCCGCATGCGATTCCCACGATTCCGTTGGAATTCTTGACAGATATTTCCAAGATGTAAGTTTCTTTACTGAATTCGAACGTTTCGACCGCCACCTTGAAAAGCTCCGCAGAAATTCTCCTGAAAACGCAATTGACTATTTAACTATATGCTCGCCAAATAATTTGCACGATGCGCATATTCGACTTGCATTACGGCTTGGCGCGGATGCCATTTGTGAAAAGCCATTAGTATTAAACCCGTGGAATTTAGATCAATTACAGGAAATCGAAAATGAGACCGGAAAAAAAGTTTATACAATTTTACAGTTGAGAACTCATTCTTCAATTCTGGAATTAAAAGACAAAATTGAAAATGAAAAATCCGGAAAAAAATACAACATTAACCTTTCTTATATAACTTCTCGCGGGCCGTGGTATCGCTATTCTTGGAAAGGCGATGAATCAAAATCAGGTGGTGTAGGCACAAATATCGGAATTCATTTCTTTGATATGCTTATCTGGCTCTTCGGTAAAGTTAAAGATTACAATGTTTTACTTAAACAGCCTGGGAAAATGAAAGGTGAACTGAAATTGGAAAACGCTAATGTAAACTGGTTCCTTTCAATCGACAAAAACGATCTTCCGCAATCGGCAAAAAATGTCGGTCAGCCAACTTACCGCTCAATAACAATTGACGACGAAGAAATTGAGTTTTCCGGTGGATTTACCGATTTACACACAAAAGTTTATCAGGAAACTCTCGCAGGAAGAGGTTTTACAATCGAAGACGCCCGACCGGCAATCGAACTCGCACATAATATTAGAATTAGTTAGCAGTGAGTAGTAAGCAGTAAGCAGTAAGCAGATATATTATGAACAAGCCGCATAAACAATTGAATGTTTGGAAAGAAGCCAAGTAGCTTACAATAGATGTTTATGAAATAACAAGCAGTTTTCCAAAACACGAAGTTTTTGGATTGGCTAATCAAATGACAAGAGCTGCTGTTTCTGTTCCATCAAATATAGCGGAAGGTGCTGCTCGCAACGGCAAAAATGAATTTGCACATTTCTTATCAATTGCTCACGGTTCACTTTCGGAATTAGATACTCAAATTGAGATTGCATCAGAAATAGGATATATTAATAAAGAAAATGCTGAAATACTTTTAATTAAAATTGAAAATATTAGTAAAATGCTAATAGGACTGAAAAAATCATTACATAACCATTAATAGCTCACTGCTCACTGCTTACTGCTTACTGCTCACTATGAACTTTTTTATCCACGAATCCTCTTATGTAGATGAAGGCGCTGAAATAGGTGCCGGAACAAAAATATGGCACTTTTCTCACATAATGCCCGGCGCTAAAATTGGCGAACGGTGCTCAATCGGGCAAAACGTTAATGTCGGTTCAAAAGCTGTTCTTGGCAACAATGTGAAAGTTCAGAATAATGTATCTATTTACGATGAAGTTATTTTAGAGGATGATGTTTTTTGCGGACCTTCAATGGTTTTTACAAATGTTTTCAACCCGCGAAGTCACGTAAACAGAAAAAACGAATATCGCAGGACCCTCGTTAAAAAAGGCGCGTCAATTGGTGCTAATGCTACGATAGTTTGTGGAGTTACAATCGGTGAATACGCTTTCATCGGTGCAGGCTCGGTTGTAACAAAAGACGTTCCTGCACACGCGTTGGTTTTTGGCAATCCGGCAAAAATTAAGGGATGGTTTTGCCAATGCGGCGTAAAATTAATTCAGAAAGATAACAAATTAGTATGCCCGGAATGTAATCAAGAATATTCCTTAGTGGATGAGAAACTAAAACCGTTATAATCAAATGAATGATGTAATTAAATACGAAATTATTGAATCGAAAATTATTGATTTAAAAGGACAAAAAGTTATTTTGGACAGCGATGTTGCTCAACTTTATGGTGTTGAAACCAAACGAGTTAATGAAGCAATAAAAAATAATCCTGATAAATTTCCTGTTGGATATATTATTCAAGTATCTAAAGAAGAATGGAAAGTTATAAAGTCGAAATTTTCGACCTTAGAAACTAAAGGCAAAGGCAAACATACTAAATATACGCCAAAAGCTTTTACAGAAAAAGGATTATACATGCTTGCAACAATACTAAAAAGCAAAACTGCAACTGAAACTACGCTTGCAATTATAGAGACTTTCGCAAAAGTTCGGGAATTAACCAAAACAATTAAAATTTTATCTGAAAATCCGGAAAAAGAAAAACAAAAACCATTGATGCAAAAAAGCGGAGAGATAATCTCTGAACTGCTTGATGATGGATTAAAAGTGAATGAAAGCGAAACAACTATTGAGCTTAATTTTGCGGTATTAAAGTTCAAACATACCGTTAAGAAAAAATAAATCATGAAAATATTTACTATCATAGGAGCCAGACCTCAATTTGTTAAATGCGCGCCGGTATCGGCAGCATTAAGAAAAGAGCACCCCGAATTCCTTGTTCATACCGGACAGCATTACGATGAAAATATGTCGCATATTTTTTTCGATGAAATGGGTATCCCGAAACCAAACGTAAATCTCAATGTCGGATCAGGAACCCATGCAACTCAAACCGCCGCGATGATGACCGGTTTGGAACCGCTTATGCTCGAACAAAAGCCCGATGCGGTTATGATTTACGGTGATACAAACTCGACCGTTGCCGGCGCTCTTGTCGCCGCGAAACTACATATTCCTGTTATCCATATTGAAGCCGGTCTAAGAAGTTTTAATTTAAAAATGCCGGAAGAAATAAATAGAATCGTCGCTGACAGATTGTCGAAAATCTTATGCTGCCCTACTGAAACCGCTATCGAAAACCTGGCAAAGGAAGGAATTACAAATGGTGTGATAAATACCGGTGATGTAATGTATGACGCCGTATTAATGTTCAAGCCATTATCAGAAAAGTCAAAATTCCCGGAAATTTTAGGTACTAAATCAAAAGAATATAATTTAATAACTATTCACCGTGCATCCAATACCGATAATACCGATAATTTATTGAATATTCTTAACGGCGCGAATGATTCCAGCCGTCATTCAATTTTCCCTATTCATCCGCGTACGAAAAATATAATGAAAAATAATGGCATAAGCATTGATTCATTTAAAAACATAAAATTTATCGAGCCGTTAGGTTATCTCGATTTTATGGCTCTCGCCGCAAACGCCAAAACAATCACAACCGATTCAGGCGGACTGCAAAAAGAAGCTTATTGGCATGGAGTTCCCTGCATTACTGTTCGAAATGAAACGGAGTGGGTGGAAACAGTTGAATCCGGCTGGAACTGTTTAATAGGTCCGGACCGTGAAAAAATCACTAATGCGTTAATGAATTTCTCACCATCAGGCGAAAGACCTGAATACTACGGGAACGGAAATGCAAGCGGAAAGATAGTTGAAGCGATAAATCTTGATTAAAGTAAATTATGAGAAAAAATATTATAATAATTTTTCTACTAATATGGTGTTATAACGCGTATTGCAACAAGGTATTTGTTCTGGCTGGTCAATCAAATATGCGTGGAAGAAATTGTTGGTTAGATGATTTGCCTTCTTCTCTAACAGGAAAACAAAACGGTGTCAAGTGGTATTCCAGCAATGATGTTTGGACTACTTTATGTGCACCAACTGAACCACTACCAATAAGTGGAGGCTATTTTACAGATTGGGGACCTGAAATTTCTCTTGGAAATAAATTGTTTTCTGAAATAGGAGAAGATGTTTATCTTGTAAAACATAGTAAAGGGGGAACGACACTTGCTCATGATTGGAATCCGGAATTGAGTAATTCTCTTTATCATAGTTTAACAGCTCGTGTATTTAAATCTGTTTTTGAATTAGGGACTAATTATGAAATCTCTGGTTTTTTCTGGATGCAAGGAGAAAATGATTCTATTGTTTCTAATTATGCATTTAATTATTTTTCTAACTTAACTAATCTCATAAATCGCCTAAGAATAGATTTTAACACCCCGAATATGCCTTTTATTTTAGGTATGATTCATCCTAATAATAATTGGCCGTTTGTTAATGTAATACGACAAGCTCAAACAAATATTGTATTGGAACTGCCATTTGTTTCATCTTACGATACTAGTGAATTGAGCGTTTGTGGTTCGCAAGTTTGTGATAACGTTCATTACACTCCGGAAAGTATCATTTGCTTGGGGGAAGAGTTCTCTGATCTTTGGAGCCAAACCATTCCAGAGCCTTTTACTTTTCGCTTTTTTCTAATAGTGATGTATTTCATCATTTTCAAATTTAAAATATGAATAAGTTTGTAAATAAAAAAAACGAACTCAAACTTTTGAAAAAACTGTAAATATATTTTTCCCAGCAAAGCCGGCTTTACTACTGCTTTTTTAAAAGCAGCCAAAACAGATGAATCAATTATACTGAAGCCATAATCCAGGCATTATTCAGTCTATATTTTCCTTATATACAGGAAGATATTATATTAAACCTTCCTTGACACAAGGAAATAAATATGATATAATATCGCTATGATAGATTTATTGAAACAAATAATTTCTGATTTTCATTCACAGGACTTGCCGAAGTTTAAAAATCGTGAATTGAAAGTTCCGTTAAATTTGGACAAAATACTGACAATAATTGGTCCACGACGTGCCGGGAAAACTTGGTATATGTTTCAGTTAATTCGCGAACTTGAAACCGCCGGAATAAAACGAGAACAGATTTTATATATAAATTTTGAGGATGAACGGCTCAATTTCTCAAACAATTATGATTTGATAATTCAAGCATGGTTAGAATTATATCCTGAATTCCAACTTAAAGATTTATACATTTTTTATGATGAAATTCAGGAACTTCCTAATTGGGAAAAATACATAAGAAGAATCTATGATACGGTTACTAAAAAAATTGTTCTAACCGGTTCGAATGCAAAGTTATTATCAAAAGATATTGCCACTTCATTAAGAGGGCGTAGTTTATCTTATGAATTAATGCCCTTATCTTTTGTCGAATATTTATCATTTAACAAAGTCAATTTAAAAAAGAAACATTCTACTAAATCCAAGAGTATAATTAAAAATTTGTTTCAGGAATACCTCGTTCGGGGCGGTTATCCGGAATTGGTTGGCATAGAAGACAGATTTAAAACTCAAATTCTGCAGGAATATTTTAATGTGATGATTTATAAAGACCTTGTTGAAAGGTATGCGATTAAAGATGTTTCAATAGTTAAATATTTAATAAAACGAATGATAAGCTCGTTTACAAAAGAGTTTTCCGGTAATAAATTGTATAACGAACTTAAATCAAAGGGTTTTTCAATAAGTAAAGATACAGTTTACAGATTAATTGACCAAATTTGCTCGATTTACCTTTTAACTACTATTGAAAAATATGAACAATCGGTAATAAAGCGTGAATTTACTAACAAAAAATTATATCTTTACGATAATGGATTTGCATCTGCAATTCAATATTTATTTTCTGATGACCGGGGCAAGCTTTTAGAAAATCTTGTTTTCAATTTTTTGCGAAATAAATATAAAACAATTTCTTTCATAAAAAATGGGTTTGAATGCGATTTTGCTGTCTTCCCGGAAAAAAATAAGACTTTGTTGATTCAAGTCGCCGATACTTTGCATACGAATAACATAAACAGAGAATTAGCCGGACTTATAAAATCATCGAAAAAATTTAAACATGCAGAATTGGTTCTATTAATAAATAATCAAGAGAATGATTTAGAAATACCTGACAACATTAAGGTAAAACAAGTTTGTGAATGGCTTCTTGAATAACAGGATACACAAAAAGTTGCCGTTTTTGTATAATAGAAAACATTAATTTTCTTTTCCCGTGTGAAATTTACTCCCTACTTAATAATATCAAAAACTGTAAAAAAATTAATTTACCACAAAAATTACTATGGAAAAAATCGAACTAAGTATCGTTGTACCAATGTACAACGAACAAGATAACGTATCGGAAACGCATCGGAAAATTCATGAAGCAATTGACCCGCTTAATATAAAATGGGAACTTATTTTTGTTAATGACGGGAGTATTGACAACACGCTCTCTGTTGTCAGTGAAGTGGCGGAAAAAGATCCGGTGCTGAAAATCGTTTCTTATCTGCCGAATCGTGGCAGAGGTTACGCTCTGCGGCAGGGATTCAATGCGGCAAACGGCGAATATATATTGAGCATTGACTTTGATTTGAGTTACGATGCAGACCATCTCGTTAGAATGTATCAATATCTTAAGGAACATCCGGAAGCCGATGTAGTTCTCGGATCAGCTTATATGAAAGGCGGAGAAGTTATTGGTGTGCCTAAGTTCAGGTTATTTATCAGCAAGCTTGGGAATTTAATGCTGCGACTTGCTTTTCCGTGGCATATCCACACAATCACCTGCGTTTTGCGCGGCTACAGAAAAGAAGCGATAAAAAGTCTCGCACTCGTTGCCGACGGAAAAGAAATTCATCTTGAGATTTTGTCAAAAGTTCTTGATTTAGGATATAAAGTTGCTGAAATTCCGGCAACATTAACCGCGCGACGAAAAGGAACATCAAAATTCAAATTTAAGAAGACATCTTTAACTCATCTCGCGTTTTTATTTTTTGAGAAGCCGATAGTTGTGTTTGGAATTTTCGGAACATTTCTCCTCTTTGGCGGAATATTGACAGGGCTTTTCATAACATATCTTCGTTTTACCGGTAAATTAAACCCCGGGCGACCGTTAACGTTTTTGACAATTATTTTGATAGTGGCAGGTATTCAGTTATTATCGTTCGGACTTATCGCAATATTGTTGCGCGAACAGCGTAGAGAGATATACCGGTTACAGCAAAACCAGAACAAACTATCGAATTATTTGATTAACAAGAATTAAAAAGTATTTCGTAGTCTGATACAATTCAGCAATAACATTTTTATTGTAAAAGCAATATTTCTTTTAAAGCCGGTTTCTTTTTCAGTGTAAGTTTCTTTAGCTTTACACGGGAATTATAAGTTGAATAAACCATTACATACAAATTGGATGGTGGGTTATCAAAATATAATAAAGCTTTTCTCGTAATATGTTTTTTATTGTCTGATATTGGAATGTGAACTTTTGTATCAGCCGTATCATAATTTTCGCCAAAAAAATCAACTATAAATTCTTCATCTTTTTTGCTGCTTGGAACAGGAAGATTAATAGCCACATCAAGCCAATAAGAACCGTTTAATTCTGTCGGGGCTTTAGAAATAGAAACTATTTTAGAGTTATTCCCCTCGTCCTGCATTTCAACAGAACGCCATTTTTGTTTCAACAAATTCAAAGAAACTGTTTTAGAAAGAATATTGTCATATCTTAATTTTAGACTCCCGGCAATTAGGCATATAAGAATAAAGATAGAAACCGCCAATAATCCATAAGATTTTTTCTTTTGTTTCAGATTAGAATTAGTTTTTGTAATTAACTTAAATTTAACAATCCAAAAAAGAAAAAGAATTTGTAAAACAAGCCATATACCCACGCAAATTTCAATTTTATTTTTACGTATTTTATTACTCAATGAGTATAAATGCAAAGAAAGTTTTGAAACAGTTTCAATTTTCAATTCGTGAATTTTGATTTCAGCAGGGCTAAGCTTTATAATTCGCAAAGAAACAGGGTCGGGTACCCCTGCACAATTAAATACAGCGGTATATCTATGCTTTCCGTTTCGTCTTAGATTATTAGAAGGAATAAAATTAAAATTGGAATCATCCCAAACATTTTTAAGAAAAAGATCCATAAAAAAATCATGAGGGTGTCCAGCCGGGACGCCTTTCCAATCGAATTCAACAGAGATTTTATAGGTCTTTCCACTTATAAAATTCATATTGTCTAAATAAGCTGCAATTATTTTATTTGAAACAAGAGTGATCGTTTGGTTTGAGATTGTAAAGCCCCTGTCTCCTTTCCAATGATTATTGGCTGCAAGCAAATCAACACCGCCGCAAAGTCCCACATCGGCGATTAAAAACATCAAAAGAAATAATAATAGTTTAAATTTATCGTTCATATAAATAAAAGCGCCCTTTCTGCGCGATGGAACTCTTACCGGGTATTTCATTAGTGGTAATTTTATAAGACCAGTCCGTCAGCAGAGTCAAGAGTCCTTTTTCGGCTCTTGGCCAAATATAAAATGATGGTCGTTTGCTTATAGTAACATTTCTTTTACGACCATAATACATTGCCCAAGCTGTATCCCAATCTCTCATTGGGCCGAGGAATATTGTTTTGTTTTGAGGAACTTTATTAAATAATTCCGGCAAACTTTTTAATTCATCATCGACGTAAGTGTTATAATTTTGTGCTTGCGCCACATTAATTATTCCTGTCTCATATATATTAGCAACATTGATATCAAAAAGAAAAAGCACAAGAGAAAGTGAGATTAATATTGATAAAAATGTTTGCTTTTTTTCTGCAATCCACAACAATCCGGTTGCTAAAACAACACAAACAAAAGGTACAACATACGACCAATACTTGAATTCAGAATAAGTATCTCCCCGAGCATGAAATGAATAAGCTAAAAGAGAGATGATTGAAAGCAGCGCCAAAGCGGAAGCAATCAAAGTTTTTTTTCTAAAAAACAACAAGCGAATTATACCAATGCCAAATATTATTATTGTCAGCCATTGAAAATAAATTGCCATCCCGCCCTGTTCAAGAAATGAGAATTTATGTTTAGTCATCCAAGGTCGCGGCTGCAATCCAAAAAGTTCTTGAGAAGTAACACTAACATATTTTGTACAAATCAATGGTATATGGTCTATCAATATCCCGGTAGTATATTTAACTGCAAAAGCAACACCTGCCGCCAAAACAAGAATTAGAATAAATGTGATAAGAGATTGAGTCAACCGAACAGATAAAATATTTTTTTCCCATATTTTTTTAAAAGAAGAAGAAAACCAAACGATAAAGTAAAAGAAGCTGACAGTTGCCGGAACTCCGATTAAAAACATTCCTCCAATTGGAGTTATAACTGTATAATTTGAATAAAGGGCTAAAAGAAACAGAGCAGAATAACCAAAGCACAGCCATTTTTTCAAACTGCCCTGAACAGCCATAAAAAATATAGGAGCTAAAAACACAACACCTACTAAATGTCGTAAAAAACCACTTTGACCAATAAAGAAAAAGAATGGATTAACTCCAATTAATGCGGCAGACACAAATGCAACGTTTTGTGACATACCAAAGCCGAATCTGGCGGTAAGAAATGTACCAATTACAGTTAAAAGAACAGCAAGAACCAAAACAACCGGAAAAGCATTCACTTCATCAAAGCCCGGAAAGACAGTTGCAGTTGCCTGAAGAAAAGCCGTACCCATAATAGATTTTAACCTTACGGTTTCCGCACTCCTGCTTAGATATAATTTCCCGCGTTCATTTTCGCTCAAATATGGTAATCGTTCAGAAAGGGGTTTATCGACTACAGCAGCAGACCGGCAAGCATAATAAAAAGAATCATTAACACCTGTTCCTGAATACGATGTCATACCTAATTGTGAATAAGGATACATATGAAAAATGCTGGTCATCAAAACAATTAATGCCAGACCGGTAAAGCATTTAGGAGATGATATTTTTTTTAATGCGCCTGTAATCCAAGCGATACCATACATAACAATAACTAACAAAACAGCTCCTAAAAGACAGAACCGAAATGAAAGTCCCATATAACTTGGATATATCCACAATGACCAATACGCAAATCCGATGATAGGTGCTAATAACCATATATATTCTTTAAAAACTTTTCTAATTGGTAAACAAAACGGGAACCCGATAAAAGTTAAAATAAGGACTCCGATAAGTGACGGAAAATACAAGCGTGGATTAAGCGTGATTGCCAGCCATTTAGTTTTATCAATAAAACCGCCTTTAGCCTGCAGAAAACCGAGCAATAAAAAAATGAAGCACGAACTCAAAAACAGAAACGGCAACCAGAAATTTATATTTCTATAATCTTTCGAATCATTTGTTATACTTTTAGTTTTGTATTGGCAATTTTGCATAATAAGATGGCAAATTCTTAATAAATCAATTAGTTTAGATTATACTTAATATATTCTTACAAGTCAACTGTGTTGCCTATTAATTAAACTTAACATACCATTGTTTTTTCGGATTAATTTCGCTATAATATCAACTAAATTTTTCGTATAGTGACAAACATTTTATTAATATAATTATGCTTTTTCAAAACTCTATATTTTTAGTTTTTCTGATTATAGTATTTCTTCTTTGGTTCCTGTTCCACAGATGGAATATTGCAAGTAAAATCGTTTTACTTGTTGCTTCCTATGTTTTTTATGGTGCATGGAATGTTAAATATATATGGTTAATTCTCGCTTCTACTTTGATTGATTATTTTGTTGCTTTGGCTCTTGGTGGTATTGATGATGAAAAAAAACTTAAGCGCAAAATAATGTTAACAATAAGCCTTGTCGCAAATCTTGGACTGTTGGGTTTTTTTAAGTATCAAGGTTTCTTTATTCAAAATCTGCAATCAATAATGCCGTTTGATCTTCCGTTCGCTGAAACAATCTTACCGGTGGGCATTTCTTTTTACACGTTTCAGTCAATGAGTTATACCATTGATGTTTATCGTAAAAAGCTACCGGTATGTAAAAGTTTTATAGACTTTGCAACTTACGTTTCATTCTTCCCTCAATTGGTTGCGGGTCCAATTGTCAGAGCATCTGATTTTCTTCCTCAGCTCACCAAGCCGCGTAAGTTTTCGATTGAAAATATCAGTAAATTCTTACCTATTTTCGCAATAGGTTTGTTTAAAAAAACAATTCTGGCTGACAATCTAGGTATTTATGTTGATAGTGTATTCTCTAATATTTCCGCTCACTCTTCGTTAGATTGTGTTTTGGCTTTAATTTCTTACGCATTCCAGATTTATTACGATTTCTCTGGTTATACTGATATGGCAATTGGAGTTGCTGCATTGTTCGGTTATACATTAACAATAAACTTTAATTTACCGTATATCGCTACTTCAATCGCTGACTTCTGGAGAAGATGGCATATTAGTTTAAGTACTTGGCTTCGAGATTATCTTTATATTCCTCTTGGCGGCAGCAAGATGAAAAGCAGTATTGGAGTTGCTCGAAATTTATTAATTACAATGATTCTTGGCGGATTATGGCACGGTGCGGCATGGAATTTTGTAGTTTGGGGGACATATCAGGGCGTTTTGTTAACTATTGAACGTTTTTTTATCAAGCCGCAGAAAAAAGAAAATTTTTGGTTTTCGTTATTTTTCCGTTGGCCGGTTACTATGATATTTATTTTGGGCGGCTGGTTAATTTTCAGAGTCAAACAATTAAGTGACATAAAATTGTACTTTAATTCTTTGTTAAAATTCAATGCTGATACAACAATTCCAAATGTATGCATTGCAATTTTAATACTTTCCGTTAGTTACACTCTTATTCAATTTATAAGAGTAAAATCAGAAAAAGTTTTTATATTATCCAAACACCCAACTTTTCAATTTTCGTTAGGATTTGCGAAAGGTGTATTAACCGTATTAATCATAATTTACTCATTAGTTTTTGCATGCAAAACAACAAATCCATATATTTATTTTCAGTTTTAAGAAAGCATGCAGCTAATATTGGAATAATTTCCGGAATAGTTTTATGCACTCTCTTAATGTTCAAAATAAATTCACACTTTGAAAATATACTTTCAAGTTGGCAGTTTTCTTCTATAACCGTTGCAATCCAAAATACATTTAAACAATCTGCAAATAATAGATATGATGCTTATATTCTCGGTTCTTCTCAATCTGCTCAACTTCAAACATCAATTTTATCAAATGATTTTAATATAAATGTCCTCATATCATCTCCACCGGGCGGTGAAATTCTTTACACATACAATATGGTCAAAGCTTTAGCCGCAAAATCAAGCACCCGACCTATTATCATAGCTGAATTTTCGAGATATGTCCCATCAGCGATAGAGAAAAGGCTTTACCGAGATATTTTATATTATCTTCCGGCGAAATATTGGTTGCCAAACGAATGGTATTTTGCATTTTCAGACCCTGAGTTCCGTAAATATATGTGGCAGGGAATAGAAGATGATATCATACCGATTATTCGATATTCATACGCAATTAACGCGTTAATATATAAAAATCATAATAAATTATTGTCTTGGCTTATCAATCCCGAATTTTTTCCTAAGAATATTAAAAGAATTGTTATAAATTCTGATGGTCATTCCGCTCCTTATCCATTAGGAAAATACCCATACAGACTTCCATCTAAGAACTATAAACATCCAACACCGCCAAAGCATAAAATTGAAACTTGGAAAAAGCTGCTTGATATGCACTTACGCGGTGAAATATTTCTAATTCTTATTAAGCCGCCTTATCACAGCATTTATCAATATTATTACGATACTCTTCCTGTGGTCAACGAACTCGAAGCGACATTCAAATCAAATGGAGTATATGTTGTTGATTGTACAACACTCAAAATGAAAAAGGAAGATTGTTTTGATGCACATCATTTTACAGTAAAGGGATGCGCAAAATTCACACAAAAAGTTGGTGAGGAATTGACAAATATACTTGCATCAATATCATTCAACAAATAAGTTTGAAAAAGGCACTTGCACAATCTTTTATACAATTAATTATTCTTAAGATACTATTTAAAAAAATATTAAAATTTTATATTATCGCATTATTAGTAATTGTTATGAAGGCACTCAGGAAGTTGGTAAAGCACTTGAGTCAGCTCAATGTGAACTTTTTAAAATTGATGAACTGAGCGCGCATGGAAAATTCAGAAAACTGGGAAGTGTGATGGAGGAAACAACACAGCATCTTAAGAAATTAATTGCTAATAAAGGTTCTATTACCGGAATTGATACCGGTTTTACAAAATTAAATGATATGACTACAGGGCTGCACGGGGGCGAATTAGTTATTATTGCCGCACGACCATCTGTAGGCAAAACCGCTTTCGCGCTTAATCTGGCTGAAAATGCAGCTGTCAATGGTAATAAAGCGGTCGCTATTTTCTCTCTTGAAATGACCGCGCTTCAACTTGCAATAAGAATTCTTTCTTCACATGTAAGAATTGACGCACAAAAATTGCGTCGCGGCGGATTAACTCAGCAGAATCTCAATCTTCTTGTACACGCAAGCGCATCACTTAAAAAAACTGATATTTATATTGATCAATCGGCCTCTCTTACCCCATTGGAAGTTAGAGCTCGCTGCCGTCGTTTAAAAGCTGAAAATCCGAATCTTGGGCTCGTTATTATTGATTATATTCAGTTAATGCAAGGATCCGGCGGTCGTACAGAAAACCGTCAGCAGGAGATTTCTTATATTTCGCGTTCGCTTAAAGCGATGGCACTTGAGCTTGAATTACCGGTTATCGCCCTTTCACAGCTTAACAGAGAATCTGAGAAAGGCAGTGAAAAAGGTGCTCGACCTAAATTGAGCCAACTAAGAGAATCCGGCGTTATTGAGCAGGATGCCGATTTAGTTCTTTTGTTTTACAGGAAATACATGACTTCTCATGATCCTAAAGATGAAAACACGGCAGAACTGATTGTCGCAAAATAGCGAAACGGTCCAATAGGAAATATTCTTCTTAAATTTGAAAATAAATACGCGAGATTTGAAGATCCACCGGAGGGATTTGCAGAAATGTATTATGGTGACAATGAGTGAAGGTGGTAAGGTGTCCATCTTGGCACATAACAATTAATGTTTGAAATTAGAAATTGGAAACTGGAAATTTGAGTAGCCTGTTTGGAGTGCAGTAATAAAGACACGATAGTGGCATTTACTGCGTTGGCGAGTTATCGCCAAAATGATTTAATTTTATTAGCAGGACTATTTGAACAGTACTATTAATACAAATACAATTTATTTACAAAATCATTTAATGACAAAATTATTAAAATAAGACTTAAAGCTTAAAACTTTTTTGCCACTAATGCACTAATTAAAAACGAATATAATTTTATTGACAGAACTATGTACTTAAAGCTTCGTGCCTTAGAGTCTTTGTGGCTAATTTCTTAAGAATTATCGGAGCCGGAACCCGGCATACGCAGATCAAGCAACTTACTTTTCAATCGACATTTTTTGTTGATTGATTTCTTTGTTTCTTCAAAAAATGTGTTGTTGTTAGTATAACAATTATTAGATAAGATCCAAAAATATATACAATTCCTACTAAATCTAATCTCTTTCCTGTTTGAAAATATTTAGATAATGCTGATAATTGTAATGCACAAAGCAATTTTATCTGCTGTCAGCATTATCAAGCCTATACTTGTTTTTTGAATTTTACATTTAGTTTTTCCGCGGCGTCAATTGGTCCGAAAACGATAAGTAAATCACCCTCATTTAATTGTGTGTTAGGGTTTGGATTGATTAAAAGTTCTTCATTTCCCTGGCGAACGGCGAGAATGTTCAATCCTGTATTTGCGCGTAAATTTGCTTCTGCGATAGATTTTCCTGCCCATTCACACTCATTTGTAAGAATAATTTCTCTCAAGCCGAATTGACGATTTCTTAATCCTGTTATTTTATCGACAAAATTCATAGCTTCCGGTGAAAGAATAATATTTGCCATGTGTCTTCCTGAGACTTCATTAGCGAGGATAATTTTATTTGCACCGGCCCGTTTTAGTTTTTTACCTATTTTTTTACTGGATGCCCGCGCGATAATAAAAAGTTCGTGAACCATTTCCCGCGCGGTTAATGTTAAGAATAAATTATCCGCGTCATCCGGCAGGGAAGCGATAAGACCATAAGCAGATTTAATTCCCGCGTTTTCGAGAACGTTTTCCAAAGTTGCATCGTTTTGAATAATCGGGATTTTATAATGAGCGAGCCGTTCCAGTGTTTCGGGATTATTGTCAATAACAACAACTTGCGTTCCGCGAATGAGCAGTTCTTTAAGGGCACATTCGCCCATTTGTCCGCAGCCGCATAATATCACATGATTTTTATATTTTTTTAATTCATTAATCATTTGTTTACCTTTGAAAGTTCTGATTAAATGTCCGCCGACACCAATGGAAATAAAAGCTGAGAGAGCATACATTGCCGCGCCAACGCCTGCAATAGCGAGAAATATAGTAAAAGCTTTACCTGAATCATCAAGTTGGTGAACTTCTCTAAACCCAATGGTTGTAACGGTAATAACAGTCATATACATTGCGTCAAGAACACTCCACCCTTCGATAATAGAATACCATGAAGTGCCGATAATAATGATGACAATAATTACGAGAATCGGTACAGCAATTCTTCTAATTATTTTCTCTTTAGTAAAATCGTGATCTTCTAAATTAAGATTCGGCATGTTAAATATTGCTTTCGCAATTTTCTGTTTTTACTTTTCTTCCTTCTATTTTAACTTTCCCGTCTGCAAGAAGTTGTATCACTTCCGGGAAAATAATATGTTCCTGTATTTGAATTTTCGCGTGAAGAGTTTCTGCTGTATCGTTATCTTCAATCGGCACAGCTGCCTGAGCGATAATAGGTCCTGAGTCCATGCCTGCATCAACAAAGTGAACGGTACATCCGGCAAATTTAGCACCATAATCCAAAGCTTGTTTCCAGGAATGCAATCCCGGAAAAGCCGGCAGCAGGGCGGGATGAATATTAACAATTTTTTGCGGGAAAGCGTTTAGCAAGCCGTTTTTTATCATCCTCATAAATCCCGCAAGGATAATATAATCGACATCTGCTGATTTTAAAGCGTTAATATAATCCTGTTCCTGTTTTCCGTCAAGTTTTGTTTTAAAATCATCTGCGGGAATATATTTGTTTGGAATATCAAGAGCAGCCGCGCGATCAAGGATTTTAGCATTTTCCACGTCAGAGATTACAATGGAAATTTCCACGCTGTTAATTTTTTTCGATTTAATTGACTCAGCTATTGCGGCAAAATTCGAGCCTGTGCCTGAGCCGAGAACGCCTAATTTAATCATAATTGGATTAATGGATTATTAGATTATCGGGTTTACTAAATTGTGCCGAAAAAAACGTCAATTATCGACATAACAATAGTATATCATTTTAGCAATTGCGTTGCAAATCAAAATATAGTAGAATAAATAATATGAAAAATACAAAAACAAACGAAAAAATACGGAATATTGCGATTATTGCTCACGTTGATCACGGAAAAACAACGTTAGTTGACAATATGTTTAAACAAAGCGGTACTTTCAGAGCTAATCAGGAAGTCGAAGACCGCGTAATGGACAGCATGGATCTCGAACGCGAACGCGGAATAACAATTTCCGCGAAAAATTGTTCGGTACATTGGAATGATGTTAAAATCGACATCCTTGACACTCCGGGACATGCAGATTTTGGCGGAGAAGTTGAGCGCGCGCTTATGATGGTTGACGGCGCGATACTACTTGTTGACGCATCGGAAGGGCCGTTACCGCAAACGCGGTTTGTGTTAAAAAAAGCGCTTGAGCTGCATTTAAAAATTATTGTTGTAATTAATAAGATTGACCGCGATGATGCGAGAATAGATGAAGTTCTCGATGAAGTTTACAGTTTATTCATTGATCTTGATGCTGATGACGATCAGATAGATTTTCCTGTTTTGTACGCGATTGGTCGTGATGGAATTGCAAGTAAAAGTCTGGAAGAAAAAGGAACGGATTTAAAACCGTTATTTGATACTATTGTTGAAGAAATTCCGCCGCCGCGGTACAATCCCGAAAAACCGTTTCAGATGTTAGTCTGTGAACTTGATTATTCTGATTATCTTGGTCGTCTCGCGATTGGAAGAATAATGAACGGGAGTGTAAAGTGCAATGATAATCTGGTTTGTATTGACAGGTTCAGAGGTATCAACCCGCTTCGTGTATCAAAGCTTCAGATGTATGAAGGAATTGGTTTAAAAGATGCGGAAAAAGGCGAGCCGGGAGATATAATAATTCTTTCAGGGATTGAGAACGTAACAATCGGCGATACAATCTGTAATCAAAATTCTCCTGAAGCGCTTGACAGAATAACAGTTGACGAGCCGACGGTTTCGATGAAATTCGGTATTAACACCTCACCTTTTTCAGGTAAAGAAGGTAAAATAGTTCAATCATCAAAAATTAAAGAACGACTCCTGCGTGAGACATTAAGTAATGTGGCTATTAAAGTTGAAGACGCGGAAGACGGAGATGGATTTACCGTTAAGGGTCGCGGAGAATTCCAGCTTGCCATTATTATTGAAACGATGCGTCGAGAGGGGTTTGAACTTTCTATTGGCCGTCCTCACGTTGTTTTAAAAGAAGAAAACGGGAAAATAATTGAGCCGATTGAACATTTATTTATAGATTGTGATGAACCGTATCTCGGCGCGGTAACAGAAAAAATGGCACGCCGGAAAGGCAGAATGGTTAATCTCGTAAATCATAATACAGGACGCGTAAGAGTAG
>Ga0164318_10000385_pt1 | contig 32640 bp, 31 predicted proteins | sample GuaBasSedimGuay9_FD_113734 | JGI IMG/M metagenome (GOLD analysis project Ga0164318, IMG submission 113734) | Subseafloor sediment microbial communities from Guaymas Basin, Gulf of California, Mexico - Guay9, Core 4571-4, 0-3 cm | ecosystem: Environmental > Aquatic > Marine > Hydrothermal vents...
GAGTCGTCATTCTCCTCCCCGTCGGTGATGCCGTTCATGTTGGTATCCTTCCTGTCCGGATAGAGCTTGCCCACGTAATAGTCCCTGTTGACCTGAAGTCCGTATGGGACGAAGGTCCTCCTTCCAACGGTGTCGGATGTGGCCCACGGGTCCCATGTGGCGTTCTCGTTCTCCTCGTAGATGTAGCACTCGGGTCTGTTCCACATGGAGCCGTTGAACAGCTCCTCCCAACCCCTGGGAAGGGTATCGTTGTCCTCGAAGGGCTGCACGTCGGACGCGTTCCCGATGAAGTCGGTCACCCATACCTCCCAGCCGTCCGGCATCAGATCGCCGTCCGTATCATAACCTCCCTGAATACCGTACTCCAGATCCCTCGGCGCCGGACTTGTGGTTATCTCGTTGATGCCGTCATGATCCGGATCGAGTCCGAACTGGTATTCGTAGAGATTTATGAAGGGGAAGTAGTAGTTGATGAGCCGGAACTCTGTTTTCCCCGAGTTGACAGGTGTCCAGATTGCATAAACGAAACCATCATGGTCCGCATCAAGGGCCCAATCGGTCCCGTCAAGGGGATCCAGGATCCAGGCATACTTTCTCTTCTCCGGATTGTAGAGAGGGGAGCCCCTGTTCTCGTCTGCCAGCTCCCAGCCGTCGGGCATGCCGTCGTCATCGGTATCCCACTTGAGCGGATTCGTGCCGTTCTGGTATTCCTCCCAGTTGGTGAGTCCGTCGTTGTCCGGGTCGTCGTACACGTCTGATGACTTCAACGGATTCACTATCCAGAAGAAACCTCCCGCGGGAAGGTTCTGCCAGTAATTTGTGGAATAGGTCCTGTCGTACCAGAGGATCATCGATTTGGTCTCCGCGGACTTGATGACCTTCCCGTACCGGTATTCCCAGCCGTCCGGAAGTCCGTCGTGGTCCGTATCGGGAATTGTCGGATTGGTCCTGTCGTCCGTTGACCATACGTCACCCAGATCCTCGTCCGAGTAGTCGCCGTCATTGTTTGCATCGTAGTTGTCGTTCCTGTCCCAGTCGATCAGGGGGAAGAAGTCCACGGAATTCTCGAGACCGTCCTCCATACCATCGTTGTCCGAATCGGGATCGTTGGGGTCCGTTATCCATTCCCTGTAATTGGGTATCCGGATGAGTTCATCGTAATCCGACATCTGGTCGTTGTCGGTGTCCTTCTTGTTGGGGTTGGTCCTGACCACACCGAGCTTGGAGTTGGACCAGAGTTTTGTTGTATCCACCCCGAACAGTTCGTCCACGTCAAGCCAGCCGTCGAGGTCCGTATCGGGGTTGGTGGCGTTCGTCTTCTCGAATACAAGCACCTCCCCCTCGGGTTCGTCGATGAGACCATCCCCATCGTCATCGAATCCGTTATCCGGGAGTGTGTACTTTGTCCTGCCTCTTGTCTCCTCCCAGTCATCCAGCCTTCTGGATGTGTTCCCCAGCTCGCCGCTTTCCTCGCTACCTCCGAAATCATTGTCCGAATCCGCAAGGGTGGCGTTCGTGTAGTATATCGAGGCGAAGGAGGAGTCCACGAAGAAATTGTCCCCGATGAGCTCGCCGTAGAATCCTATCTTGAGCTCCTCACCATCCGTGAGACCATCCCCATCGGTATCGGGCTCGTTCGGGTTCGTGGATACGGGATACTGAAGGGTCCCGTAGAACTCCTCAAGGTTGGTCATGCCGTCCGGCATCCTTGTGTAGATGACATCCCCGTCCTCGGTCACGTTCCACCATCCGTCGTTATCATCCTCGGAATCGGCTATCATGGGTGAGACTGTGAAGACGGTCTTCTTAGAATCGGATATCTTGTCCTCCAGGTCCTCCTTCGTGTTGAGGGCCGGTTCCTGGGAGATTATCCTGGCATTGTAGGCCTCCCATCCGTCGAGCATACCGTCCCCATCGGTATCGGGGTTCTTGGGATCCGTCTGGAACCAGAGGATCTGCTTGCTAGGGAATGCGTTCTCCAGGTAATTGGGGAGGCCGTCGTTGTCGAGGTCCTTGAAACGATCGGTGGAGTTCAGGGGATCGAGGCCCGTTTCCAGCTCCCATCCGTCGAACATTCCGTCTCCGTCGGAATCGGCGAAGTAGGGGGATGTCTTGTAATCGTTTATCCCGTCACCGTTCCAGTCCACCGCGGATTTCGTGTATTCCACGTTGAGCTCTATGAAGTCGTTGAGTATGTAAAGCTCCCCGGTGAGGGCATTGAAATGGGAGTCCCTGTCCGTGTCCCACAGAAGCGGTGAGGTATGGTACTGGTATTCCTCAAGGTTCGTCAGGTCGTCCTTGAAGTAGATCATTATCTCCGTCTTCGTTCCCGCCTGCACGGTGAAGGCATATCTGATGTCGAGATCGTATTCCGCATCGTTCGGGTTCAGCGGGGAAATGAGATCGGGGGTCCAATCCACGGCAAGGTTCGATGTGACGTCGAGAACCTGCTTGGGCCCCACGACAGATGCCTCGAGAAGATTGTTTATGCTCCCGTCGAATACGTTCGTGTCGGAACCGGAAAAGAAAAGATCCCTGAATTCCTCGGCGTAATGTATCTCCCATCCGTCATCGATGCCGTCAAGGTCCGTATCCCACAGAGAGGGATTCGTGGTCACCGGTTTGAAGACGGAGGGAATGTAAGGGTTGTATCTGAGATAATCATCCAGAATATCGTTGTCGATGTTGGTGGGGTCCCCCAGAAGTCCGTCGGAGGGATCGTCGTAGAGATGGAAGCCGCCGTTCATCCCTATCTCCTGCCAATCCTGCTCGGGGTCCAGCTCGCCGAAGATCGGGTCTCCCTTCTCGAAGGTTCCCGTTGTGAAGTTGAAATGTACGCCCCCCACATATTCCCGAAGATTGAACAGCTCCTCTTCCTTGTCGATTACTCCGTTGTTGTTGGCATCGAACCCGTCTCCGTCCGGATTCTCCGCCCAATCCTTGACATTCGGGTCTATGGTGAGCCTCTCCGTGATGGGATTGGGTCTGCTGTAGAGAGCTTCCCATCCATCCTCCATGCCATCATGGTCGGAATCCGGCTGCCGCCAGTCCGTTCCGTAGATGTAATTCTCCTCTATATCAGAGAGCTTGTCAGGCCAGGGTTGGTATTCATTGTTGATGAGTCTCACATCCGAATCCGATTTTGGTACACCGGTTTTGGATTTGGGTGCGTTCTCGTATGGCGTCCCCTCCTCGATGGCTCCCGATGGTGGCACATGGATGAAAAGATATATGAATGCAATTCCGCCAACTGTCACGAGTGCCAGTCCGATGAGGACGACAATAAATTTCTGTGCATCAAGCTTGTCTGCTATGGATCCCATTATTCTGCCTCCACGACTAGAATGGCCGGCTCAATATATCGGCATGAAATACCCATTCCTTTATTAAACCTTTTGGAGCTTTGGCCAGGTGTCCAGAACCCCTTGTTTTTCCGCGTCTTACCCTCAGGTTTCGGTATCACAATCTTGACCTGTAACTATTTAAAACTGACCTTCACATGAACCACATAAGGAACCGGAACCCTGCTTCCGGGGTGATGATGGAGGCATCATGGATCCGGCAGTTCGGGTGGAGGCGGGAGAGGCTTGGATGTTTCCTCCTCCGTCCCGACGTTTTCAGGGGGAGGAGCTTCTTCCGAAGGCTGTCCGTTCATCTCGGTGACGGGAGCTGATTCCGGGGGAGCTTCCCCGGGAGTTTCCTCCTCCATTGTCGGAGGGGCGATCTCCTGGGACAGTTCCTGCTCCGGTGAAGGTTCGGGCGGGGGGGAGATGGTTTCATCCGTGGCTGCACTTCCGCTGCCGTAGATATCCCGGTAAATGTCGTCCTGATGTGCGGATCCGGCTGTCGAAGTATAATCCGGGCCCGCTGTTCCCTCGGCAGTGGGATATGCGGAGGGAACCCCCCCGGCCACCGGATATCCCTCATCGCCGGTTTGAGGTGGCTGTCCCTCCCCTTCCGCCGGAGGGAGCTGTTCCATCTTGGGCATCGGAGCCACTGTCATATCGGGAGGTACCATTCCCGTGTCCGGGAGCTGGTATGGGGCTTGGTCATAGACAGGCTGTGCGGCGGCGGCCACTGCCGTCGGTCTGTTCCGTCTTCTCAGGATGACGGCGAGTATGGAGAAAAGAAGCGCAAGGGCGATGATAACGGCAGCGAAGATGTACATTATCAGCGGGACATTGCCGTATTTGGGCTCCGGATGCGATCCCGGGTCGAGGGGGTCGAATCCATTCTTGAACTCCGTTCCGTCATCGTATCCGTCCATGTCCGAATCCGGATTCCTGGGGTTCAGAGCCCATCCACGGTCCATACTCAACTGGAATTCCTCCAGGTTCGTCAGCCCGTCCCCGTCGGCATCCTCGAGAGCGTCGTCCGGGTTGGTGGGATCGAGTCCGTATGCGAGCTCCCACCGGTCAAGCATGCCGTCGGAGTCCTGATCCTCGTCGGGTTCCGGTTCGGAAACGGATATCAGTGTGGTCATTTCCTCCGAATACGCCTCACCGTCGAACACTTTCATCGTGACGGTATACGAGCCCCCGTGAGAGTATTGATGCTCCACCACCTTGAGGTCCTTCCCCTGGAGGACGGAGGATCCGTCTCCGAAATCCCACAGGTAGGTGAGTTCATCCCCGTCCTCGTCCTCCGCTTCCTGGGTGATGAAGACCACGGTCAGGTTCCCCTCCTCCACCTGGGCATCGATGATGTTCGCCACGGGCGGGTCGTTGATGTTCTGAATGGTCACCCTGCAGATGCCGAAATCCGAAAGCAGTTCAAGGTCGGTGACGGTTATGTTTATCGTCCATTCCCCGTTCATTTCCTCCGAGGATGCCTTGATGACCATCCTGCCGGTTGTGGGATCGAAATCTATCGAACCCGGCGGAGCCACCTTTGCCAGGTCTCCCAGGTCGTAGCCGAATATGAGCTGGTCCCCGTTGTCCAGGTCCGGGTCGGTCACCGTCGGTGTGATGTACAGATATTCCCCTTCCACCGTCGACCTTTCGGAGGGGACCGTTATCGAGGGAGGATCGTTGACGTTCTCGACAGGCAGGATGACCTCGAGCTCGTCCGAGCCGCCATTGTCATCCTCCACTCTGAGCAGGAGCCGTATCTCCGGTACATCGCTGTCATCCGGGATGATCCACGCTTCCCCCGAGGTGAGGTTCATGTGGAAGTTCTCTCCTTCCACCGGATTGGAAAGGGCTTCCTGGAAGTTCCAGACATAGCGCAGTACATCGCCGGGATCCACATCCTCGGCCATAACTTCCAGCTCAACCCTGTCTCCCTGCCTTTCCGGGAGAAGGGTCTTCGATTCGTCATTCTCGTCGACACCCCTCCCCCCGACCCTCTTGATGACGGGAGGATCGTTCACGGGAGATACCTGCATCACGATGTCCAGTTCTGCGGATTTCCTGAACACACCGCTGTCGGTGGCATTGACCCTTATGTGGAATGTGCCGAAAACGTCCGGTTTCATAGTGACCTTGAGGTAGTTCGGTTCCGTTGGAACCTCGGCTGGCAGGATCTGGGCGCTCAGGTTGGAGTCGGTGTATGACGGCATCATCTCGCCCCCCACATCGATGGAATAGGAGAAAGTGGTGGAGGGGTCCGGATCCTTGAAGAGCTGGTCCAGATCGATCATCTGCGGGGGATCGTCCTCCTTGATCTCCACCTCATAGATGTCATAATATGGGGACGGAGGCTGATTATCATCGACCGTGACGTAGAGTGTCGAAAGCGCCTCTTCGGTATCTACGGCCCGGTCGATGCCGTCGTTCGCGGAGAAGTTGAAGGAATGGACCGCATCCTTTCCCAAAACGGAACCCGGCAGCTCCACACCGAAGACGACTCCGGTGGACATATCCAGATTGGATCCCCCGTACAGCGGAGACAGCTTCCTGAAGAACTCCCCGTCCTTCCACAGATATACATTCTGGACGCTGCCGTTGTCGTAGTCGATGTACTTGACCGAGAAGGTGAACATGTCGGAGGACCTCCCCCTAGCCGGGGATGCCGAAGCATCAATGAGAACCGGTCTCTTGTTGGGTACCTGGGGGATGATATTGAAATTGGCCGAATAGCCGGCCGTTCCCACGTAGGAATTGTATGATATTCCACCATTTGCGTCCATTCCGTATGCCTTAATGAGAAATGCCACATACATCTCGGTGCAGTTCTTCGTTATCGAGATGGAGGCCGGGCTTGCCATGCAGCCGTTCTTCTGGAAATTGGACATGGTCGAGACCCTGTACTTGCTCGTTGTGAACGTTTGGGGTGAGGTCCTCGTATTGTGATAGACGAAGATATCGACCTCCACACCCCAGTCGAATATTCCATCATTGTAATTCGGGTTCGTGCTGGACAGGCTGACAGTCAGATCCAGTTTCGTCGGATGGATGGGATTCGGAGCCGGGAAATGGAACCAGTCGAACTGATCCGTATTCGTCTGCAGGTTGGAGTTGACCGTCTGTGACAGGGATGTGAGTTCCATCGAGCTTCCCCGATCGTTGTTCGGGTCCACCGGGGTAACTGATGATACGGAGACGGAAAAATTGTAGGCAAGTGATCCCGAGAGCGTGCTGGCCGGTCTTATTATCAGGCCGTATATTCCAGAATAGGACGCCGTGAACTGCAGGGTCCCCCAGTACAGCGTCGATTCATCCCAGATCTGGACAGCGGAGGATATCTCAGCTGACGGGGAGTATGAAAGGGAGTTGGTCGTATAGAAGGACCATATCCATGCGACGAAAGCCTGGTTTGTGTAATCCGTATCCACCCACAGCGGACGGATGGTGATCCTGTCCACCGGACCCGCTCCGCCGGTCAGTGTGAAGTAGAAGAAATCGTAATCATTCGCGGGGCTGAGGTTCCCGTGGAGCTCGTATGTCGTGTTGGGTGTTGCCGGTATCAGATCCGCTGATGCCCAGTTGTTGTTGGATTCGCTCTCCTCTATGATGGTCCTTGTCGGCAGCATGGGAGCGTGCGGAGGCTCATCGAACGTTCCGTCCTCTCCGGTCTCGCCTCCGACAATGCCCGTTGAGGACAGCGAGATCATGAGGGCCAGTATAATGTATGGAACGGTCTGCCTGCTGAACATGGGAACACCCCTTGCTGAAGTATGGTGGATTACGGTTGATAACGATTATAACTGTTTTCATGCAGGAGGTAAAACGAACATGATTTCGGGATGTCCCGGACGGAAGCAGGAGAGAGTATGGCCTTCGGGCCGGCGGTATCCGTCATGGGTAGGCCCTTGTCATGGTCCTGGGGAAGGGTATGGCGTCCTTGATATTGTCAAGCTTGCATATCCATGCGAGGACCCTTTCCACTCCCAGACCGTAACCGGAATGCTGCACCGAGCCGTATCTTCTCAGGTCCAGGTACCAATCGTATTTCCTCACGTCCTCGCCCTCCCTTTTCAGGGCTTCTTCCAGGGAGGCTGCATCAGTATCCCTCTCGGACCCGCCGACTATCTCTCCATACCCGCCGGGCGCTATCATGTCAAAACACTTTGCCACCGGACCCGGAGCATCGGCCTCCTCCTTCACCGGTTTGTAGAAGGCCATGGCCTCCTTGGGATACTCCACAACGGTTATCGGCGTGTCGAAATGTTTCATCAGCTCCTCCTCCTCGACTGTCCGGAGGTCCTTCCCCCATTCCACGTCCATTCCGGACCTTTCCTTGAGTATGCCCAGTGCTTCCGTGTACGTTATCACGGGCCATTTCGCCGAAATGGCGGATCTCAGCCTTTCCGGCTCCGCTTCAAGGATCTCCAGCTCCTTCATGTTCCGTTCCAGGACCTTCTCGATTATGAACTTGACCTCTCTTTCCGCCACGGAAACAGCTTCCAGGTAATCCATCCATGCCGCTTCCATCTCCGCCATCCAGAACTCGCTCAGGTGTCTGGAGGTCTTCGACCTCTCCGCCCTGAAAGTGGGTGATACGTCGTATATCCTTTCCAGGGAGAAGATGGCGGCTTCAGCGTAGAGCTGCCATGTCTGGGAAAGATATATGGTCCGGTCGTAGTACTTGACCTCGAACAGCGTCGAGCCCCCCTCCGCCTGATTGGGGGTGAATATGGGGGGGGTGAATTCATGATACCCTTCCCTCCTGAAGAACTCGTGAATGGCGCCGGTCACGGTGGACCTCACCTTCATGATGGCGTTCATCTTCCTGGAGCGAAGCCACAGGTGCCTGTTCTCCCTGAGGAATTCCTCCGAATGGTCCTTTGTGATCGGGAACCGGTCCGCCTTGGATATGGTAAGGATCTCCTTCAGGTGAACCTCGAATCCGCCCGGGGCCCTGTCATCCATGTTTATCCGGCCCTTTACAACGATCGCGGATTCGACCGGAAGCTCCCTTGCCGAGATGAACCTCTCCTCTCCGAGATCTTCCCTTGAAGCGACACACTGGATGATATCCGTCGAATCCCTGAGGACAAGGAACAGCATCCTGTTGCTTCCCCTTGTCCTGTATATCCATCCCCTAAGGGTAACCTCGTTTCCCTGTTTCGAAGGGTCCTTGGCTTCCTGTATGCTTATGGGAGCTTCATCCATGGGGATCACCATGTTCCGTTTCCGGCCCTTGATTGCGGGTCCTGTATTTATTTGCAGTGGATGTCAGCATTGAGCATCCTCGTTTACCGTGTTTGGACACGCAGGAACATCACTTATCTGTGATCCTATCACCTGCCGGCGATCCTCCTCGCGGAAAGCCGAAGGCATCTCCATCCCCCGTTCCAGGTGGCTCACCTTCCGAATCGGTCCCTCCGATCCGCCGGTCGGATATCTCTCCTCTCCGCCCGGTCCCTTTCGGACCGCAGCGGTTTCCCCTGTATTTCCCTGTCGAAAGGACCTCCCTTTCCATTCTCATGCATTCTCGGTCTCTTCCTCCTTCCGGTGGCGGGCCGCTCCCTTGCCCGGGACAGCTCTTCCTGCCATTCCTCCCTCAGCTTTCTGTTCCTCATGAAAAGGTAGATGACGGCGATGAGGCTCAGCAGTATCAACACGGCCAGAACGGTCACCATCGTTCCCGTTATGCTGCTCTTTTCTCCGGTTTCCTGTCCTCCGTCCCCCCTGTGAACGACGATGATCCTGACATGGTCGTACCTTCTGTTGCCTACCGTATCCTCCGCCACGGCCTCGATGAGGTAAACGCCGGGGGTGAGGTTCAGTTCCACTTCCCAGTTTTCCGTGCCAAGGGCCCGTATCCACTCACCGTCGTCCACGCGCACCATCACACCGGCTATGCCCCTGTCGTCCCGGGATGTACCGTTTACCCTGATGAGCCCCTCCTGAAGGGTTTCGTTGTCCAGAGGGTTGACTATGAAGATCGTGGGGGGATTCACATCATTTGCCGGGGAGTTGTCGTAGGTGTAATGCAGTTCGGTCGTTCTGATGTTGGAAGCGAGATCCTCGGCTTCCAGTCTGAACACGTTCTCACCCGGGGAGAGGGTGATGACCCAATCGAACGAGCCGGTGGTGGAAAGAAGGGTACCCGGTCCGGAATCGTTGTACCCCCTGATGGCCCTGATCCCCGTATCATCGAACACCTCTCCGTGCACCTGCACCACCATGCGTGTGAACGTGGACCTGTCCAGGGGCCTGATGGATTCGAACGTGGGGGGCTCCAGGTCCAGCATGACATCGAAGTAGAGCGTTATGGAATTCTCCACCTCGTCAGATGCCGTGATCGAGATATTGTTCCTCCCCTGGTAGAGTGCGGCAGCGAAGTGGAACTGTGTCCCGTTGATATCGGCCGGCATCCCGTTCACCTGGACCACGGCTCCCCTCTCGGTTCTCCCCGTTATGATGAGGTCCTTCCTGTTAGTATAGGCGGGAATATCCGAAACCTCGAGCAGGGGCGGAACGGAGTCCACCTCGATCCATACATATGCCGTTCTGGTGGACCCGGTACCGTCAACGGCCTTTACCCATATCCTGTTCTGCCCCTCTGTCAATCCGGTCACCCTGTGGGAAAAGCCTCTGAGATCGAAATCCACGCTCACTCCGTTCACGAACAATTCCACGGTATCATGGGAAACCGCACCCTTCACGTCTATCCAGTCGTACCTGGTCTTGGTTCCGTTCGTGGGAGAGAATATCATCACCGTGGGTGGTGAGGAGTCGAGCTTAACGGTCCTGTAAACGACCTTCTCGTTGTTTGCCCTGTCAACGGCCCTTATTTCGATCGTGTTCGTTCCTTCCTGAAGGAGAATGATGAAGGAGAAACTGCCGTTCCCGTGCGGTACGTTCTCCCCCTGGATGAACAGATCGGAGTCGGGATCACAGGTCCCCCGGATCACCATCTGCGAGGAGTTCGTCAGCGTTCCATCCTCCGGATATGACACGGTCAGGCCGGGCGGGATGGTGTCGATACCGAAAAAGAGTCTGTTCTCGGAGATCCTGCCGTCATCGTTCATGGCCCTCATCCTGAGAACATGTTCGCCATCGGAACCGAACTGTATGGGTATCCGGAAATCCTTTCTTGGTGTGATGGGGACCTCGGGCCCCCTGTCTATGAACATGGATAGATAGGTCAGCGGACGCGGATCCGATATCCTGCCCTTGATCTCTATCGATCTGTCGGGGAGCCAGGAACCGTTCTTCGGGGACAGGAATTCGATGATGGGCTCCGAGAGGATGGCGGAGATCGATGTATAATGCGAACCGCTGGCATTGAATTCCCTTGATCTTGCCGCCCCCTCGTAGGATACGGAAAGCGTGTGGGGGTCCATTGAAAAGGTCCCCGTTCTGTTGTGGATCAGGGAGACCACCGGAATGTCGAGGATCCATCCGGTATCGTCTGTCAGATCCTGCTTCTCCCTCTTCCCGGTTCGATCCTTCACCTCAACATCGGCGGATGCGGCGGGCAGTCCGCCGTTGGTGGTCACGTGTATGTCGAATCTGTAGGCTTCCCTGACCGTGGTGGCATCATCCTCCACAACGATGACTGAAAGGGTCGTGTTGAGGAGATCTACATCGGATGGTCCGCTTAGCTGTCCTACGAAGAGATCATCCATGCCCGGAGACGGAGAATAACAGTCGATGAGATCGATGGTTGATGTGTAGGCGGCAATCGCATGTTCTCCCATGGCATAGATTGAACAGTCTCTCATCATGAATGTGGATCTTGTGATCGCCACGGCCCCGGTGCAGCTCTCGAACCGGGTGAAGGTCATGTTGGCGGAGGAATCCTCGGACCGGATCCCCACTTCCTGACATGCCGTCAGGTTCAGACGGAGAGCTTCAAGGACCGAACCATCCCTGATGAGTATTCCATTCTCCGCCACGTTCGATATGACCGAATCCACAACATCGAAGCGCGCGTTGACACCGACAAGTCCGGATCCTCCCCCCTTCACTTCACTGTTTATCAGAAGGAAGCTTCCGGACTCCGAATACATCCCGCTTTTCTTTATGGTGGACATGGGAAGCCCGCACCCGGAAACGGTTGATGCATTGATCTCTATCCTGGAGCCATTCCGGGCCTCGAAGAAGAACCCGCTGTTGTTCCAACCGGACAGGCTGGAGCCGTTCCTCATTGTGAATGCACCTCCACCCCTGACCAGCAGCTTCCCCGGTCCCGAGGAGGACCCGTTTATGAGAAGGGTCACGTTCTCCAGTGTCAATGAGCCCGAGATCGTGAGGTTTCCGTTTACAACTATTTCCATGTCACGATAGGTCTCGTTACCCGTGACGGTCCAGTTTCCGGATGCAGGCGGAGGAAGGGTGGCTGACGCCGATACTCCTCCGGTGTCACGCATCATATGTTCGATGGAAGCGTTCCAAAGAAGAAGGGCCGTCAGAATGAGGCCCAGAGAGTATGTAAAATCCTTTTTTCGAGAAACCCGCATCATGCCGGTTAATTGGTTCAATGGGTTAAATACCTTTTATGGGGCCCGGGAGCCCTTCCCTGATCGCGTCTCACGACGTTTCGGCTTGTGAAGCTCCGTTCCCGTTGCCGCTTCCCTCTCCATCCTTGACGGTGTTCTCTTCCGCACCGGTTTCCGGGGTGCCGTCTTCTTCCGGAGGGGATGCCCCGTCCTGGGGGATGGCCTCCTCCGCGGGTCCCTCCGATCCCTCCTCCGCCGATGTCCGGTCGGATACGGGAGCTTCGGAGGGGATCTCCGACGGTGCGGCCTCTTCGGGGATGGCGGTCTCCTGCTCCGCGGGGACCGCCTCTCCCGTCTCTTCGATGGGGGGAGCCGCTGCGAACAGGTCTTCCGCTCCCTCCCGGGGCTGCCCGGGTTCGGCCGGCGGGGGTGCCACCGGAACGGCTTCCATCGAGGAAAGGTCGACAGGAGCCGGTGTCCCTGCCACGGGTGGGGAGAGCATCATCTGCTCGCCCATCGGCGTGGTGATCGCAGCTTCCATTCCGAGGTTGTCCGGCGGCATGACGGGACCCCCGATGCGGGTTGCCGTTCCAAGGTAATCATACTCGTCCAGTGAATTCGAATTGTAGAGCTGGGAATACTGGTTCCCATCGAAGTAATATATCCTGTCATCCAGAATGGACTTGAAAACGTAGTAGGCCCCCTTCTCGGTATCGAAGAACATCCTTGCGTCCCTCGACCTCCTTTTGAAATAGAGTACCGACAGAACAATGGCGGTTATGGCGAAGGCTGTCAGGAAGAACACGATAACCCATTTGAGGATATTCGGCCCGCTCTCCTCCTTGACGTTCTCCACATGGTAGTCAATCTTTATCTTGACCGTGGCGTTATCCCAGTCATCCTGATCCCCCTCTTTCATGTGATTGTAGAACATTATGGATTTCTGCCCGTCGGATGGACAGGTGATCTCCTCCTCGAATCTCACTGAAACGTTCTCCCTTACAAAAAAACCCTGCTGCTTGGCTATATCGAACCGAGGGATCCTGTCGGCCTGGGATTTGTCGAGGATCACTATATCTATCGGTCTCGGAACGAAGTTCTCGGAGGAGGTTCCCTTGAAGACGATTGTCAATTTCAATACGTCCCCTTTCTTGTCCATATCCTCCAGTTTCAGCGGTATGGGTGCACCCGGTGGAACCTCGTAGTTATCGTGTGTGATCGCATCTGATGGGAGAGAGACCAGCAAGGGAGCAGACAGAATCACAAGAATGATCAGGGATGCGATGGCGGAACGAAACCTCATGTAGACCCCCCGTGGAACCCGATGTACATGTTCTAACTGCAATTTAAAGGTTATATTGTTCGGGATGGTTCCGGAACGCAGGAAATACGTCTAAACATCGATCGGAGCAGGATATCTCCCGGGTTGCCCGCCCATTTCTTCAGCCGCTTCGCTGTCACTCGCGGCCAAAGAAGCCCCTGAGAACGGGATGCATCTCCATCATCTGTTCCTTGCCTATCTCCTCGTACAGACGGATCATGATGCCGACGGTGAGCAGGACCCCGGTCCCCGAGGTGGACCCCACGGTACCCACCATGTCTGCCATGGCGGCAAGTATTCCCACGAAAGCGCCCGATATGACGGTTACCGTGGGAATGTATCTGTTGAGGACCTTTTTGAGCACCCTCGGGTCGCGTCTGAATCCGGGTATTCTCATCCCGGAGCTCTGGATCTGCTTCGCTACAGCCTCCGGCCCCATGTTGGTGGTCTCTATCCAGAACTTGGCGAAAAGTACGGACCCCACCACCATCAGAGTAACGTATACCAGGACATGTACCCCTACCTGCCAGTATTCGTGATCCCCAACGTATCCCCTGTACCTGTCCCAGTTGATGAGGGGAAGCAGCCACGACTGCAGACCGTTGACCCTTGAAACGTACCAGGCGAGTCCTCCGGACGGCGAGGTGGATCCCACATCGTAGAACCCCAGCCTCCAGTTATGGCCCAGTATGGGTATGGTGGAGATCTTCTCATGATTCCAGAGCAGGAGCGAGAACATGTTGATGTTCGCGAGCAGTGCGGACATCAGGATGACGGGTATGTTGGATGCATATATGAGGCGTATGGGATATCTCCCCCTGGCCCCCCTGGCTCTTGCGTGGGAGAGGGGCAGCTCTATCTGGGTGGATTCGGCGTACGCCACCACGAAGAATATCAATGTGGTCGAGAGCAGCGCTATCAGGGGGTTGGGAGGAGAGAGGAATATGGTCTCGAATCCCCCGGACGTGAGATCACGCAAACCTCCCGATAGATTGTCTAGGATGTACCACGTTTTGGGTATGGCTCCTGCCGGTATATCCGGATAGGTCGATACCAATCTGTCGAGATTGTACTGGCTTGCCGTCTTTTCACCCAGGGGTATCCATGAAAGGGTCCCCTGGAAGATCGCCTGGGATACACCTGCGGCGATGAACATGGATATGCCGGAGCCGATACCCCATTTGGATACGACCTCATCCATGAGGAACACGAGGTAGGAACCGAACACAAGCTGGACGATGATGACCATTCTTGCCCATCCGAGTCCGATATCCCCCATCCATCCGGAGTCGGCCGGTGTCAGGTATCCGTACACCTGGGGAATGGCCTCGACGAATATCATGACGAGGACGAGTATCTTCTGAACGCCCTGGTAGATGGCCTTGTCCTCGGCCTTCTGGAGATCCAGGTTGATTATCTTCGCCCCGGAGAACAGCTGCATGATAATGGACCCGGTGACTATCGGTCCGATACCCAGATGCATCAGGGAACCGTTGGCCCCTGCCAGTATGGCTCTGAACTCCGAGAATATATCAAGGCTGTCCCCCGAGAGTCCGTAAAGGGTAACATTGCTGAGGAAGAAGTACATGATGAGTATCCCGAAGGTCCACATCATCTTGGTGCGGAACCTGACGTGACCGTCGGGTTTCTTGACGGCCGGCCACTTGTCCGATACCGGTTTCAGCCCGTAGAGTTTGGACCCTTCCCCGGAATATGTTACGATCATACCGATGAGAAAGAACGATATGCCCATTGCGAGAGCAATGATGATGAAGAGGGAGATATCCGCAAATTTCGTGAAATCCGCGTCTTTCCACTGCCAGAAGTAAACGATGACCATCGCCAGAACATAGGCAGCGGCCACCCAAACGGCCTTCCTGTAATCACGCTCTATAGCCATGATGCCCACACCGGTCCAAGCCCTGGATGGAATTGCTCCCCGATTACCGTTCTTCTATTAAAGGATTAAGAAGACGGTCGGGTCATTCCTCTTTAATGGTAACCGTTCCTCCTGCCTGTTCGATCTTCTGGATCGCCTTCTCGGACGCCGCAGGTGCAAGGATATGGACCTTCAGATCCCCGATGCTCCCCCCTCCCAGGAGTTTGGTGCACCCGAGCTTCTCTATGTCCAGATCGTATCCGTCCTTCTTCTTCTTCGCGGCACCTGCTTCGACCATTCTGTCTATGTTCTCCCTGATTGTGGACAGGTTGAGAACGATATTGGCCTTGACGACCGACTGCGGTCTGCTGAACCCATGACGGCCGAAATAGTCCTTGCCGTAATACTTGATGACATGGATGTATCTGTGTTTGTGGTTTCCGGCCATGCCCCGTCCCCCTCTCTTTCCGGCACCCCTTCTTGCCTTAATCCCGTGTCCCCGGGTCTTCAGTCCCCTGAACTTGACATTTCTTTTCCTTGCCATGGAAATCACCTCAGATCATCCTGGAAACCAGCTTGTTGATCTCTTCTCCCCTGTATCCAAGGGCACCGCCGGTCTTGAAGCTTCTCTTAATTCCCTCGTATCCGCCCTTTGCAGGGGGGGAAAGCCGGAACACCGGTTTGACCCCCTCTATATCCTTGAGCGAGATATCGCCCTTCAGAATGGCATCCGCCAGTTCCTCGGGATTCTTGAAAGGGGTCCTCTCCTTGAGCAGTTTATCGGTCAGGGGGATATCTCCATCCAATCTCCCCCTGCTGCCGATCAGCTCGATCAGCGTCTGTTTGTCCGCCTCACCCCATGTGATGTAATCCTTTGCCTTCTGCAGCATTCCCTTGTATTCCCTTGTTTCCGGAATGACCACGCAGTGGTTGACCCGGTTCAGACGCAGCAGCTTCAGGGTCTCCTTTATATCGGGTTTTACCTTGAGTGTGCCCCTGACCCTCACAACGAGAAAGACCATCACGCTTCACCCCCGTCATCCAGCGGCAGTTCAGTGTGGACCTCATCGGGTCCGGTCAAATGTTTGAGCTCCATTCTCTGCCCCTTCTGAACCTTTACAAGGGTCGTGTTCTTCAGGGCGGCCATGACGGATTTTGCATTGTTGACCGTAGTCTTGGTCTGCCCCCTGGAGAAACCCCAGGCATCATTTATACCCGCAAGTTTGAGGATCTTCTTGGCGACATCGCCCACGGCAAGTCCGACACCTCTCGGCGCCGGGTTGAGGGTTACGGTCGTCGAACCCGCCTTGCCTGTGACCCTGTAGGGAAGGCTGTGCGGTGTCATGCAGCCGCATTCCCAGGAACCGCATCCCCTGACAAGCTCGATCATGTTCAGTTTCGCATTATCGATGGCCTTCTTTATTGTGGGTCCCACTTCCTTGCCCCTTGCGGAGCCGAGACCCACATAACCATTTCCATTTCCAACGACAACCGTTATGGAAAATCTTGTTCTTCTTCCCGAATCGGTCATCCTCTGGACCATATTGACGTTGAGAACCTCGTCCACGAGCTCCTCTCCCAGAAGTGTGTCCACGATCTGCGGCTCCCTGAGGGGAAGTCCGCTGTTGAGCGCTTCGTGGAGGGATCTTATCTTTCCGTTCTTGACGAGATGTCCGAGCTTGGTTCTCGGTATCCACTCTCCCTCGTCCGTGCGGTCCCTTCTGGCATCCCTCTTGAAGCTCTTGATTACCTGCGGTCTCTTGCCCTTCTCGGCCTCCTCCTGGGTCGTGACACTCTCCGCATCGACCTTGTCATCGGGAAGATCGATGACCTTTTCCTCGGCGGTGACCGCGGCTTTCTCATCGGTTCCTTCGGGAGCCTTTTCCTTTTCGGATTCTTCCTTCTTCTCCTTGTCGCTGGTCATGTTCACATCTCCAGGATCTTTTTCTTCATGGCCTCGAAATCCTTTGCGAAACCATCGATTTCCTTGTGCTTCCCTGCCAGTCTGTCATCGTCCGGGAACATCTCCTCTCCATGGGGAATGTCCATGCCCGCATCCAGGAGCCCCTTCAACGCAGCGAAGACCCTGCTCCCCTTGATGGGTTCATGCAGACCGATGTCGAGCACCGCTTCCTCTATTCCGGACTGTCCCGCCTTCTTTCCCGCAAGGAGTCCCACAAGGTAGGAAGCCGTGGTATCCTTCACGGAATGCTTCCATCCGAGCTTCTCCAGGTCTTTGTATCCTGCCTGAACAAGGACCCGGTCCCCGTTCTCGGCCGCATCGATGAGCTGAACATTCATGCCGGATAGACTGCGTCTCAGGACGGCCCTGGTCTTTCCCGATCGCAGGAGAGCCAATCTCGCCCTGAAATCTGTCTTACCCTCCCTTCTTCTTCTGAAAGGGACGTGATATCTGGGACCATGTGCCATTTCATTTCACCTCCTTCTCGGGAAGCTTGAGGAAAGCCTTCTCGGTCTCCATGTGCGACCTCATGTGCGAGGTGGACCGGAATACTCCTCCGGAAGCGTGCCTGTAATATCTCCTGTAGGTCTCTGAGGAAATGTACCCGTTGTCGCGGTATTCTCTCAACATCCGGCGGATGGGCCGTATTGTGTTGATCCATCTCCTCTTCTTGGGGAACCTTGCGTATTTGGACCCCTTTCTGGAGCCGTGGCCCTTTCTCTTCCCCCCCTCTTTCTGCTTCAAACGGGCCTTCTTTCTGCCGGATGATATTCCCTTTACGGGTTTGGCCTTTATGATGCCCTCGTGGATCAACCTGCGAATGTCGCCCCTCGTGACCGCATCGGAGATATCGTCGATGCTGTTCGGGTTCATGTGAACCCTGTTGATACCGCATTTGAGTATCTCGGCCGCCATTCTTCTCTGAGTGGTGAGATCCATCTCACATCACCCCCCTGTTGAGGACCCTTATCCCTTTGCTGTCCGCTGCCTGGACGATGTCCTTCCTCTTCCTTGTCCCCACCGTTTTTCCGATCCTTGCGGCTTCGACCCTGGGGTCGACTCCATCCAGATCCTTCACGTTGAATACAAGGACCTCCCGGAACCCGGAAGGATGAAGGTTCCTGACCCTGTCGGGTTTTCCGAACCCTATCCGCACCTTGGGAGGGCGGTATCTCCGGTTCAACCTCTGTTTGTTGGTCACGGCCCTGGGGCGTCTCCATGATGTGGAGAGCTTCTTGTACCGGAACCATTCCCCCCTCCTGAAGCGGGGCTGCTTCGAGAGCCTCTCTCTCCTGATCTCGAGAAGTTCCCTGGTCTCCTTGTCAAGCTTGGGCTTGATCTTTCCGGGAATGGTTTTCTTCCCGGTCTCCTTCTTCTTACCCGAAGCTTTCTTTTCCTCTTCGGTCATCATCAATCACCCCTGCTCACGAGATAGATACCATCCCTGAAGACCCTCGTATCATAGTTCTTGATCACGGTGGCCTTCTCGATGTTGGCAGCGGTCTGTCCCACCTTCTCCTTGTCGATCCCTTCGAGGTTGATCACATCACCGGATATCTTTGCGGTGACCCCCTCGAGTATCTTTGCCTTTCTGGGGTGTCTCTCTCCCAGGAAATTCTCGACGACGAGCTCACTGCCCTTCCCCGAGGTCTTTATCGGGAAGTGGGAGAAGATGATCTTCATCTGGTAATGGAACCCCTCGGTCACCCCCCTGCACATGTTCCTTACGTGAGCCGCCCAGGTCCCCGCAAGCCCCATCTCGGTTCTGTTGGGATTGTCGCAGTGGACCCGAAGCACTCCCTTTTCCAGGGAGAAGGTGATCCTCGAGTGGTAGAACCTTCTTTTCAGCTCTCCCTTGGGTCCCTTGACGGTGAGCACGTTGTCCTTCAGCTTGAGCGAGACCCCCTCGGGGATCTTCACTTCCTTATCGATCACGTCGATCTTTGCCATCAGCTCTCACCTCAATAGACATAGGCCAGCAGCCTGCCTCCAGTGTGAAGTTCCTTCGCCTTCTCGTTCGAGACAACTCCCTTGGTCGTTGTGAGTATCAGGACGCCGAAGTTCTGGGCCGGAAGGTATCTTGCCTCGTATCCTTCCATATCCGCTCTCTGGATCGCGAACCTGGGCTTGATGACACCGCAGTCGTTGATGTTGCCGTTCAGGTGCACCCTGAACCACCCTGCCCTGCCATCTTCGTTGTACTCGAACTCCTTTATGTAACCGTTCTCCTGAATCACCTTCAGGACTCGCCCGATGAGCTTGGAGGCGGGTTTCACAACGCATTCTTTCTTTCCGGCCCTCTCGGCGTTCTTCATCACCGACAGGGCATCAGACAATGGATCGTTCTGCATCCTGCTACCTCCTTCAGGAATATTTTTTGAATCCTATCTCGGGTGCGATCTCCCTGAAGCACTGCCTGCAAAGGTGCATGCCGTTCCTCCTGATGATCCCCCTCTTGCGTCCGCATCTCTGGCAACCGACCTTCCTTCCGAAGGTCTTCTTGGTCCTCTCTTTTTCGGCCATTATTCCAGCACCTCCACGTCGAAGGTTTTGGAAACCCACTCGATGGCCTCATTCCTTTCGATCCTGTGACTGTGGGGAATGTGGCCAGGAGCCCTTTTCCTCTGTTTGACCCTCTTTCCGGCCCGGGTCAGGACAACCGAGATGTCCAGGCCGAAGATCCCGATATCGGGATCATACTTCATGTTCTCGAAATCCGTATAATCCGATATCCCGAAAGAGAAGTTTCCCTCCGGGTCGAAGGAGTAGGACATGATCTTGTTCTCCTTGACCCAGAAGGCCCTTTTCAGGAAATCGTTCGCTTCATCCCTTCTAAGGGTCACCTTGCAGCCGATGGGCATTCCTTTGCGTATGCCCAGGTCCTTGTTGGTGATCCTTGATATCGTCTGGGTGGATTTTCTTCCGGTGAGCATCTTGATGACCTTCTGGGCCCTGTTGAGCTTCTCCCCGGCCTCACCCACGCCGATGTTGATGGTGACCTTCTCGATGCGAATATCGTGGTTCGGGTTTCGGTCCTTCGAAGTGGAACCAGCATCGTCGGTCATATCGTGGTCACCTCCGCGGATTCGATCTCCGAGGTCTTGGTGCCCACGACGAACACATGTTCCATGACCGTGTTGAAACCTTCATGGAATTCCACGATGTTCGAATCGGGGTTCCTTGTGACGTTGATCTTCTTTATCCTACAGACCGTTCCGATATGGGCCCCGCCCGTGAGAACGGCAAGTGATTCCTCCTTCATGGGGAGCTTTTCCACGATCTTCTGGTCCGGGAGTGATATCTTCAATACGTCTCCCGTTCTATACTCGTCCTTGCCCACGAGGATATTCCTGCCGTCATGGAGGTTCAGCTGCATCATGCCCCCTTTGACGATGGTCTTGTTCATTATCCTTGCGAGCTTCCATCCGGATTCGGACTCGTCTATCCTTTTCAGGGATATCTGACCCCTGGGGTTGAGCATGACCCTGTAATGGTCCTTCAGCTTAGGAATGGAGACCGTATCCATGATCCCCAGCGGGAACTTGGGATCCGTTCTCACCTTTCCGTCGACAATTATCTCTCTCTTGGCGAGTATCTTTCTCACCTCGGATGCCGTCTCTCCCAGATGAAGCAGGTCCCGAAGTACCATGATCAGCGGCATCGACCTCTCCATCGGGTGTGAGCCCGGATGGGGCCGGACCGCCCATGTCTTAGTCTTCCTCGGGATCTTCCACGACCTTGGGGCGGCGTATCTTTTCAGATGTCTAGAATTGACCATTTCTCACCCTCCGTCATTCATTCGCGAGGCTCCTGAACCTCTGTTTTCTTATCGCGTCCGAAAGGTCCACCTTCGTCACTATCAGGTTCGATGCATCGAACCAGATTGGAACCTCCTTGTTGTCCGCCTTCGTGATAAGGGCCTTCTCGATGGTGACCTTCCTCTTCTTGAGATCTATCCTGGCCACCTTCCCTTCATGTCCGCTCCTTGAGCCGCGGACCACCTTGACGGTGTCTCCCGCTCTTAGTGTTATCCTCTTGACCCCCGAAGAACCGAACTTTGCGGGGTCGAGCTTTGCCCTGATGAACTTGCTTCCCCTGTGCAGGGGCAGGTTGGCCTGGGCCTTGTGCTGTTTTCTGGGTTTGCTGGAAGTGGTACTCATCATCTTCCCTCCTCATACTATGGTGGATGCAGTGGCTGCTATCCTGGAAAACCTCTCTGCGGCCTCCTTTGCAACTGGTCCCTTTATATCGGACCCTTTTGTCTCACCGGTCTTGGTGGTCAGGACCACGGCGTTATCCTCGAAGGATACCATTGTCCCGTCCGGCCGCCTGAACGGCCTCCTCTGTCTGACGATGACAGCGGGGAACAGCTGTTTCCTAAGTTCCGGACTCCCCTTCTTCACGCTGACGAGCACGATGTCCCCGATACCGGCCGAAGGAACCCTCCTCTTCGTTCCATGATATTTGAGGACCTGTACTATCTCCACCACCTTGGCGCCCGTATTGTCAACACAGCTCACCTTTGCCCCTATGAGGAGCCCTCTGGTCTGTTTTCCGGCGAGTCCCTTCATCTCACAACCTCCCCAGTACGACCATGTTGGTACCCTTGGAGATGGGCCTGCATTCCATGACCTTCACCATCTCCCCGACCTCCACGTCGATGCACGGAGGGAGATGCGCGTTGTATCTGGAGGACCTCTTCTCGTACCTCTGGTACTTCTTGATGTAGTGTCTTCTCTCCCTCATGACCACCACCGTGCCCTCCATCTTCTTGCTGACCACCTGGACATCAAGGGAGATACCCCTTACGGACAGGTTGCCGTGGAAGGGACAGTTCTTGTCCTGGCATTCCCTGTCGGGGGGTGTGATATCCACCCCTATATCCCTGTGAGAGACCTTCTTCCTGGCCTTCTTCACGGTCTTGGGCTTTTTCACCGGGACCGCCTTCTTCACGGGCATTATCTTCTTGCTCTGGACCGTATCGATGTCCGCTGCCGCCTCGGTCTTCTTCGTGACCTTCTTTGCTTCGGAGGCCTTCGGCTGTTTTTTGACCTCTGTGACCTCTTCAACCTTCTCTGCCATTCCTTTCACCTTCGTTGGTTATCCTTGATCTTTACGGGATGTTCACTTCGACCTTTCCTTCATTCCTGCTTTTCGGGGTTTTCGGTCTCTTCCTCTCGCACTTCTTCGTCCGGTCCTCGGGGCGGTACAGGATATCATCCCCCTTTATGTCCACGGGGACCTCGGACCCACCCTTGATGACACGGATTCTCAGCAAAGCGCTCCTCTTTGGTATCTTCAACCTCCTTTTCCCCCCATCGACAACGATCATACCCATGGTCTCATCCACTATACGGCCCGCGAGTCCTCGGAGACCCGGATCGCTGTGGTCCAGGACCTCCACGGAGGTCCCTATGAGTTCCAGGATGTGCACGTTGTTTACTGGGTCCGGTCGTTTCGTTCTCATCCTCCTCACTCGGAAATGTTCGTATATCCCTTCTCCTTCAAAGCGGCCATTGCCTTCTTCTTGTGATCACCCTGCAGTTCTATTATGCCGTCCTTGACGGTTCCTCCTGCAGCACAACGGTTCTTGAGGAACCTTGCAAGCTCTTCAAGATCGATGTCGGTTGGGTCGATCCCCGATATGATGGTCACGACCTTGCCGTACCTCCTTTTCGTTGTGGTGATCTGTATGTCCTGCTGTTCCCTTGCGATATCCTCGCAGACGCAGAGCTCTTTCGGTAGACCGCAGACGCTGCAGATCTCAGCCATTAAAGTTCTCCCTCCTCCCTCATGACCGTTGCCAGCCTGGCTATGCTGGTCCTGAGGGCTTTGATCTTTCCGGGGCTGGGAGGTGCACCACCCATGGCGGACACGCCCCTTTCCCTCAACAGTTCATCGCGAAGTTCCCTCATCCTTGCGGATCGTTCTTCGGGTTTCATGGCACGAATGTCCGGAAGTCTGAGCAATGCCATTACTGGCCACCTCCCTCAGGAGCTTCATTCTCCTGGATATCTGCCTTCTTTTCAACGGATGCCTCTTCCGCGCTCTTTTCTTCCCCTTTCTCCTCGCGGGTCTCCTCCTTCTTCCCGGAAGGAGAATTCCCGTCGGGTTCGGGGCTCTCCGGGGCAGATTCCTCCTTCTTCGCCGGAGCTTGCTCGTCCACGGCTGCTTCCTGATCCGCCGGAGAGGTTTTTTCCTGTTCGGAAGGAGTTTCGGCGCTCGCCTCGCTTTCCTTCCTGCGGCTGACCCTCTTGCTCTTTCTCTTCGAGGTTGCTTTCTTCTTCCCGGGTGTCTCGGTCTCGATGGGCGCCTCCGTCTTTTCCTCCTTCTCCTCCTCGACCTTCACCTCTTCGGTTCCGGCGGCTCCTTCCTCGACAGCGTCGGGGGAGGGCTCTTCCTTGATTACCGCCACATCCCTGAGCTCGGGTATGTCATGGATTATAACCTCGTCCGGGAGTTTCGCATCGGACCTCATGATGTCCACGGAAACACCGATTAGTCCCAGCTTCTTCTTTGCTATGGCATATCCCCTGTCCATCGTCGTGATGGCGGGTTCTCCGCAGAACTTGATATGGCCCCATTTGAACTTCTCGGTCCTGTGCCTCTGTCCGGTAAGCTTTCCGCAGAGCTTCACCTGGCATCCCTTGGCATCGGTGTCCATTATCCTTCTCAGTGTGGAGTGCCCCGCTCTTCTGAAATGCCATCCCCTCTCCAATGCAAGGGCGAGCTTCTGTGCCATTATCTGAGGGTTCTTGGCACTGTCACGGCATTCCTGCACCTCTATCTGGGGATTGTCGAACCCGTATACCTCGGAAACAACCCTGGTCAGGTCCTTGATCTTCGCTCCTTTTCTTCCGATGACCATTCCCGGTCTCTCCACGATGAGCGTCACCCTGGTTCCCATGGGGGTTCTCTGAATATCGATACCGCCGAATCCCGCCATCTCGGTCTCCCTCTGGAAGTATTCCTTGAGCAGAACCCTTCGTATGTTCTCGTTGATGAACTTCCTTTCACTGGCCATTATCTCCCTCCACTTCTTCCAGGATGAGCTCCAGGTTTACCGTGTAGGTGTCCCAGTCCGTCGCTCTCCCGTGGGCCCTGGGCATCCATCCGTGATATACCTTGCCCTGATGGGATGCTATGTGCTTGATCCTCAACTGGTCTGTGTTGAGGCCGCTGTATTCTGCATTTGCCTCGCAGTCCTCGAGGAGCTTCAGTATCTTGGATGCGGCCTTCTGCGGGTACCTTCCGGGTCCGAAACCCTTTCCCTTCCTGTGGGGGACGCGTCCGTTGAACCTCCGAAACGGCACGGGGCGTTTGAGCTCCATGACCTCCTTCAGGTAATCCTTGGCCTTCTGGAGCTCCATTCCCCTGATCTCCCTGCATATCTCCACGGCATGCTTGGGGGAGATGTTCACCTCCAGTGCCTGGGCCCTTGCGGTTGTGTCCGGATCCGATTCCACTGAATACCTCATTATATCCCTCACTTGAGCGGCATGTACTTGGAGGACCTTGTCGCACCCACACCGACCCCGGTATGCTTCACGGTCTTCCTTGTGGGGGCGAATTCCCCCACCATGTGTCCGACCATCTCGACGGTGACCGGGAATTCCACGAAGGACTTCCCGTCATATACCGCCAGCTTTCTGTTTATCATGCTGGGAAGTATCACCATCTCTCTCGAATGTGTCCTTATGACCCCGTCTCCCTTTTCCAGATGTCTGAAGAAACGGGGATTCTTCTCGACCATACCTCTTGTCACGGACCTTCTTGCCCTTGCGGGAAGCAGTGTGACGAACTCATCGAGCGACATGGCCTGCAGCTCCTCAAGGGATCTGCCCCTGTAGAGGAACTCCTTCTTCTTCTTTGCTGCTATACGGCCCTTGAGCTTCCTTGCCTTCCTTCTCGCGGCCTTTGGAGTGGTCTTACCTCTTGCCATCTATTCACCCCCTCCTCTTCTTTCTGTTCTTCTTCTTGGGACTGAGCCTTCCCACCTTCTGTCCGGGCGGGGCGTGCTTCGATACGGTGTTGGGTTTACCAACGTGCTGATGCCCACCACCACCGTGGGGGTGGTTCACCGGGCTCATCGCAACGCCGGATACAACCGGATAGATCGTGGCCTTTGATCTCAGGGTATGTACCTTCTTTCCCGCTTTTGCCAACGGGAGGTCCGGCCTTCCGCCTCCCCCCACCATGCCGATAACGGCCCTGCACTGTCCGGGGAGGCTCTTGAAAGCCCCGGAAGGCATCTGAACGGTCACATCCTTTCCTCTGGACACGAGTATCGCGGACGTACCGCCGGCCTTGACGAATTTTCCCCCGTCGAGGGGTTTCGACTCGATGTGATAGATCGGGGTCCCCTCGGGTATCTCCATGAGTGGAAGTATGTTCCCTATCTTTATGGGAGCATCCTCACCCATGAGAACTTCCTGGCCAACCCTCAATCCCTCCGGGGCGAGCATGTAACGCACCCTTCCGTCGTTCCACAGAAGCTTCGCCATGGGGGCCGAATGTCCCGGGGCATGAACGAGATCCACGACCCTGCCCCTGCCGGACTTCAGCTTGGGAAGCACGGCCGGGACCAGATGCCTGTGGCTGGGGGACCTGTACAATGTGGTCCCTTTTCCCCTTCTTCTTGTCTTGATCCTCTTTCCCATGTTCACACCCCTCAGAATATTCCGATCCTCATACCCACATCATCCGCTTTGAACTCGGATGTGAGCTTGATTATCGCCTGCTTTCCAAACCTCGAATGCTTAATATTGACGCGTTCCACCTTTACCTCGAAGAGATCCTCGAAGGCCTTCTTCACTTCCCGCTTGGTGGCCCCTTCCTTCACGATGAACATAAGGGAATTGTGGGACTCCATAAGGTTGAGCGTCTTCTCGGTCACATACGGGTGAAGAAGAATCGTGTGAGGCATGTTCTCTATCATCACTTCTCACCTCCAATGGATTCCAGGGCGGACCTGGATATGACAATTAGCCTTCCGCTGTCACCCCCGGGTGCGAGAAGTTCGGTGTTGATTCCTTCCGGGTCCGTCGTATGGACACCGGGGAGATTCCTTGCGGCCCTGAGCAGGGATGAACCCCTGGTTGCAACGAAGAGGATGGAGCGGGGCTGTCTGAAGCGCCTTCCCCTCATCTTCCCCCTCCCTGCCCTGATATGTCTTCCGTCATGAGCTCTTCTGATATCCTCTTCGAGGCCAAGAGCCCTGATGGCGGCAAGGACGTCCCTTGCCCTGTCCAGTTTCTCGATATCGTCATCGACGACAACGGGAAGCGTGATCCCCGCCTTGAATCTGTGTCCCCTTGCCCTCACCCTCTCCTCGACGGATGCGGCCGCAAGGGCCGATGCCTTTGCAAACCTCTTCTCCTTGATGTTGATCTTCTTCTCGAAGGAGTGTTCGGGTCTTGGGGGATGGGCCCTTCTTCCACCCACATTGTTGGGGGACTGGGCCGCGGTCCTTCCCTGGGTAAGTCTCTGGACGCGGGCCACGCCCCTGCCCTTTCCCCAGGTGGAAACGGAATGCCTCATGCCCGCATTCAGGGATGGGCCGTATCTCTGCCTTCTGTTTGCCTGGGCCGAGACAACGGCCCTCCTGATCAGGTCCGGTCTGTAGGGTGTATCGAACACCCCGGGGAGCTTGATGCTGTCCTTCACCTTTCCATCGACACCGTAGATATTGACCTGACCCTTTTGCAGGGCCTTCTTCCCGGCGGACGATGTCTTCCTCTTTTCTGCCATCCCCGACACCTCACTTTCCCTGTTTGGATGATGTGCTCACGTAGGTGATGTCCGGGGTGGATACCTCGACACCCTTCCTCCTTACCGGGTCCCTGAACCTGATGAGCCTCTTGGTCACACCGGGTATGGAACCGTGGATGAGCACGTAGTTGTTCGTTATGTTTCCGTAATGGAGAAATCCACCCTTGGGGTTGATCTCCGACGGGTCCTTTCCGATCTTCAGGATTCTCTTGTTGTACTCCGTTCTCTTGTGATATCCCATCTGTCCCGAATTGGGCACCGTTGACATGATCCATGCGGGATGCCACGGACCCTGAGTCCCGAGCATCCTTCTGTGTTTGGAGTTCTTGTGGGTCAGGAGTTTCACACCGAACCTCTTGTTGAGACCCTGGAACCCTTTTCCCTTGGAAACCGCTATGATGTCCACCATTCCCCCCTCCACCTGGAACTCGTTGAAATCCACATCTTTTCCGAGCAGGGACTTTGCATATTTCACCCTCTCCTTTATGGTGCCCCCTCCGATCCGCATCTCCATTATCTCCGGTTTCTTCTTCGGTATGGAAGGTACCTGATAGGGTTTTGAATGGACTATCAACCTCACCTCATCGATGTCCTTGTCGCTGATACCCTTGAGGTCGGTCTTCCTGCCGTTCTTAGGTATGGGCAGGGTGCGGAGAAGGTCCTTGTCGAGCTTGTCTGTCCAGATCTCCTCTTTCGTGGTCAGACCGTATGTGGTTTCCTCGTAGAACCTGATGCCGACCACTTTCATGGGGGGTACCTCGACAACTGTAACGGGTATCATGACCTCCTGTCCGGACGTTGTCGATGTGGGTCTGTAGTCAACCACGAAGGCATGCGTCATTCCTGCCTTGTATCCTGCGAAGCCCTGTATCTTCGGTTCCGAGCCCCCGTCAGGCCAGTGTTTGACGATAGGGGTCTCCCTCTTGGCCCTCTTCCTTGGGTAATGGGCCATGGAACCTCTTCTTGGCTTGTGTGCTTTAGCCATCTCATTCCTCCGAGCGTCCTTTTTTGCATGCGGACCACTGATCGTATGCAGCATCTGCCGCAACAGACAGCGCTCCTATGCCGGTCCGACCGTTACGCCTCGATCCGGAGCGAACAAGTCATTAGTGTTTTTCGTCTCCGGTGCAGGGTCTCTCGTGGGTTGCCCTTCAACGTTTGGCCGGAGGGCCTCTTTGCGCTTTGGCGACGGCCCATGATGGAAGTGGTATATAAACATTCCCCGAAAGTGGGGCGTTCGTGGCCCCCGGGAACCTTCCGTGGTCCATATGGAGCCTTCGACCTGATGGTGATTCGATGGTGGCTGCCGTTCGGAAATATCGATCGGAAAAGAATTCATCCGGAGTATTGGATCATCGGGTTCCGGGGACCCTGCTGTTCGCTCGAGGAAGCTGCCGCCACCTCGTTGAGGTCTCTCATCAGGGCTTCCAGGTCCATGCCGTGTGCCATGGCACCCTGCTCGATGGTCTCGAACTGGGCAAGGGCACAACCGAGACATCCCAATCCGTGTCTGATGAAGACCGGAACCAGCTGGGGGTACATCTGGATAGTCTCGTTGATTCCCATGTCCTTCGTGATAAGCTCCGTCATGTGCTTCACCTTGTAATCGCATTACGCCTTTCGATTTAAAACTTGACCCCTAAATCGCCCATGAATCGGACGTGGGGTGGTTGGAATGCGGGGGCTCGAGGGCTGTTCACGATTTCGATGAAAACGTTAATATCCGTTCATGGATGTCCCAGGAGTGCAGGTGGTCAAAGGATGCCGGTAATCAATCTGGATATGGAGGACCTGAAGAGACTTGTGGGGGACGGATTCGACCCGGAGCAGTTCATGAACGAGATCCCCATGCTGGGAGCGACCGTGGAGAAGGAGGGGGATGGGGAGATCGCCGTCGAGTTCTTTCCAAACAGGCCGGATCTGTTCTCCGTGGAAGGCGTGGCAAGAGCCTACAGGAGCTTCAAGGAGGTCCGGACCGGGGGTATGTCCGGAATATACAGCGTATCCGGTGATTCCGGGATGGAGCTCTCCGTCGACCCCGGTGTTGCCGCTGTGAGGCCGGTGATAGGAGCCGCCTACATCAAAGGGGTCAGCATTGACGAGAAGGTCCTGGTGGCCATAATGAACCTCCAGGAGAAGCTTCACATCACCGTGGGCAGGAAGAGGAGAAAGGTGGCTATCGGTATACACGATGCGGCACCGCTGGCCCCGCCATTCCGATACAGGGCCGTGAGGCCGGACGAGATCAGCTTCGTTCCCCTGGGAAAGAGCGGGGAATGGGACCTGGAACGCATCCTGAGGGAGCATGAGAAGGGCATCGCTTATGCATGGGTCCTCGAGGGTCTGGACAGGTATCCCGTCATTCTGGATTCCCGGAACCGGGTGCTTTCGTTCCCTCCCATCATAAACGGCGAGCTCACCAGGGTCACGGAGAACACGAAGGATATCTTCGTTGACTGCACCGGATGGGATCTCAGGGCGGTATCCCTTGCCGTGAACATCGTCTGCTCCCAGATGGTCTCCAGGGGCGGCACCGTCGAATCGGTGAAGGTGATCTACCCCGATGAAATGCGTTCGATAGACCCCGGCCTCGTTACCGGTTCCTGGCCAAGGATGGAATGGAAGGAGGTATCGCTTGACATGGATTGGACGAGATCGTGGCTCGGAAGGAACCTGTCCGGGGACGAGATGATCAATGCACTGTCGAGAATGGGCTACGAGGACTGCAGAACGGATGATGGCAGGCTCACATGTCTTGTACCTCCATGGAGGAACGACATCCTGCATCAGGCGGATCTGGCCGAGGATGTGGCGATAGGCCACGGTTTCCACAGGTTCACCGGCACGGTGTCCAGGGCAAACACCACCGGAGGGGAGAGAAGATACACAACGATATCAAGGTACATAAGGGAAAGCTTCGTCGGTCTCGGTTTCATAGAGACAAGGACGATATCGCTGTCCAACGAGAGGGAGCAGTTCGAGCTGATGGGACGGAAGGAGGTCCCTCACATGAGGATAGAGAATCCCATTACTACGGACCATACCATGCTCAGGCTCTCCGCGATCCCCTCCCTTCTCTCCCTTCTCAGGACCAACAAGCACAGGGACCTTCCCCAGAGGATATTCGAGATTGCCGATATCATGGTGGAGGATGCCAGCCGAAGCACCGTATGCGCTCTCAGCGAGGACAACAGGGCGTCATTCACGGAGGTGAAGGGATACGTTCAGAGGCTCCTGCGGGACCTAGGTGTCGATTTCATTCCGGAAAAGGCGGACCTGGGGTGGTATATCAGAGGAAGGGGGGCCGCCATCATGGTAGAGCTTCCGGAGGGGGTGAAGGATCGTGAAAAGGGTCCGTTCCCCGAACTCGAGGGGGGGAAGATGATACCCCTCGGTCATTTCGGGGAGATCCATCCGCGGGTGATATCGGATTACGATCTCGTAACGCCTGTGTCCGCCCTCGAGATGGACATGGACCTGCTTCTTGAACTGACCCGGATATGAGCCCGGGTCAATCGAACATTCTTTCATCGCTGCTTCCGGATCCGGAAATCGGAGCTTTCGTGACCCGGGCTTATCATTCCCCGATATCCATATCGGCATCCGTCTAATGCACCCGCCTGCTAACAGTATGGATGATTTTGCACCGATGGTGAAGTATGATTGGAACCCCGGAGGAAGGGAGCCACGAAGGAATACTGCCCTGTCTCTCCCCGCAGCCCATGGAAATGGTATAAAACATGTTCACCATCACCTAATGCATCACATGTCCGTCCCCGATATCGAAGAAAAGGACCTCACTCCCCTGATGAGGCAGTATCTTGCCATCAAGAAGCAGCATCCGGACAAGCTTCTGATGTACCGCATGGGAGATTTCTACGAACTGTTCTTCGAGGACGCCGAGATAGCCTCGAGGGAGCTGGACATCGTTCTCACGGCAAGGGACAAGGGCCCTTACGGGGGAAAGATCCCCCTTGCCGGCGTTCCGTATCATGCCATCGACAACTATCTCCCCAAACTGGTGAAGAAGGGATACAAGGTCGCAGTGGCCGAACAGGTGGAGGATCCCAGGAAGGCCAAAGGTATCGTGAAGAGGGAGGTTGTTCAGATAGTGACCCCCGGGACGCTGATGCTCCCGGAGGGGACGGAGAAGAGGTCCAACACGTACCTTGCAGCTGTCATCCGCAAGGTATCGGAAGAAGGCGGGGGGGATATCCAGACAAGCGGTGTGAGGGGCACCTCGGAGCAGAGGATAGTTCTTCCCAGAGCATCCTACGGTGTGGCCCACCTGGATATCACCACGGGAGATTTCCACGCCACGGAGATAACCGGAAAGGAGACCTTTCAGAGGCTCGTGTCCGAACTCATGAAGTTCCAGTCGGAGGAGATCGTTATCCCGGATTCCCTTGCGTCAAAGGAGGATTTCATGCAGGAGCTCAGGCTTCAGCTGGGGGACGACAGACCGATCACCTCCTTTGCCGACCATCATTTTCTGGAGACGTACGCATCCACGCTTCTGAAGGAGCAGTTCAGGATAGTGTCCCTGGACGGCATGGGCCTCGGAGAGATGCCCCTGGCCATGGGTGCGGCGGGGGCCGTGCTCGCATACGCAAGAGAGAATCAGATGACGGACCTGCAGCACGTGAAGGGTGTGAAGGTCTATTCCGGTTCCGAGTACATGGTCCTTGACCCGACTACCTTGAGGAACCTGGAGGTGCTCAGGTCCTACAGGGACGGGTCGGTGAAAGGTACCCTTCTCGAGGTGCTGGACCGGACCAGGACCCCCATGGGTTCACGTCTTATGAGGAACTGGATACAGCAGCCGCTCATGGACGTCGATCTCATCGGGAGAAGACAGGATGCAGTGGAGGCTCTCTACGATGACCTGTTCCTCAGATCGGATATCAAGGAATCGTTGAGGAAGGTCCCCGACATGGAGAGGTCCCTCATGAGACTGAGCCTGGGAAGGGGGTCGGCAAGGGATCTGAACGCGATCGGGAAGGCCCTGGAATCGGCAGAGGAGCTGAAGAATGTCCTGGAGGGTTCCAAGACCCCCGGGAGGTCCTCCCTGCTTTGTGAGATATCGGAGGAGCTCGGGGGCGGAGGGGATATCATTGAGCTCATTTCGTCGGCGGTCGTCGATGACCCACCTCTTTCCATCAGGGAGGGGGGAATGATAAGGGAGGGTTACTCCCCGGAGCTTGACGAACTGGCCGAGGCCGCAAAGGATTCGAGGCAGTGGTTGAAGGGGTTCGAGAAGAGTGAGAGGAAGAGGACCGGGATAAGGTCTCTCAAGGTGAGGTTCAACAACGTCTTCGGATATTACATAGAGGTCACCAAGGCCAATCTGGAGATGGTCCCCGAGGAATACATCAGGAAGCAGACCCTGGTGAATTCCGAACGTTTCATCACACCCGAGCTGAAGGAGAAGGAGGCCCTCATCCTGAATGCACAGGAGAGACGGTCCCGGCTGGAGCTCTCCATATTCGAGGATTTGAGGAACAGGGTCCTTGAAAGCTCGGGGCGGATCCAGACCATTGCCGCGGCCCTTGCCAGGCTCGATGTTGTATCCACGATTGCGGAGGTGTCGGCAAGGAAGAACTACCGCAGACCGAGAGTGGACACGGGGAAGAGGATACACATAAAGGGCTCCAGGCACCCCGTCATCGAGGAGAAGGCGGATTGGGGTTTCGTACCCAATGACATACGTCTTGATAATGAGAGCCACCGCTTCATCATTCTCACGGGTCCCAACATGGCAGGGAAATCCACCTACATGCGCCAGGCCGCGCTGAACGTGATAATGGCACAGATGGGCTCCTTCATACCGGCGGATGAGGCCACAATCGGTGTGGTGGACAGGATTTTCACCC